>Ga0268264_10000128_pt1 | contig 183164 bp, 155 predicted proteins | sample KBSSwiS32_FD_190357 | JGI IMG/M metagenome (GOLD analysis project Ga0268264, IMG submission 190357) | Switchgrass rhizosphere microbial communities from Kellogg Biological Station, Michigan, USA - KBS Switchgrass S3-2 (SPAdes) (version 2) | ecosystem: Host-associated > Plants > Roots >... | reverse complement strand
CACAAGCGCGCCGGGCGTTCCTGCTAAATGGAGGCGTCACGCCCGACGCGCTTGTGCCGGTGGGGCAGCACGAATATCAAACCGGCAGACTCTCGTTATGACCGCGGGACCAGCGGGGGGCAGGTCAAGCCGAGCAGCCCGGCGGCGAGCTTCAGTTCGCCGACTCGGCGAAGCATCATCGGGTTGTTGCCGACGCCACTGACCATGCCCGGCGCCTGGCCAGCCAGCTTGACGTTGCGAAAGACACCGATGGCAAGATTGCCGAGTGCCATCCCGATCAGCTGCTTCTGGTGGGCGTCGCCGGCCTGGTATTTGGCGTTGATGTCCGCGGCCAGGTCCTTGCGGCTCGTAAGCGCGGCGAGATCCCTTTCCAGCGGCTGCTTGAGCGCGTCGGCTTCCTTGAAGGTCTGAATCTGGCTGATCGCATCGACGCGGGCCTTGGCTTGCGAGAGATCGCCGCGGTCGGCCAATGCCTGCGAAAGCAGGGCCGCCGAAATCATCACGTTCTTGGTCGACTTGAGCGCATTGTCGAGAAAGGCACCGGCATCGGCGCTGGACACGCCGCCGCTTTCGCCACCGCCACCACCGCCCAGCAGACCCTTGCCGAGGCCACCGAACTGCGCCTGCGCGGCGACCGGTGCGACGGCGAGGGCGGCGCAGAGCGCGAGGCTGAATGATTTGCGAAGCATCGTGGTATTCTCCCTGTTGGAACGCGGTGTGAAGAGGCTAGTGAATTTACTCACGGCGCCAGCTTGAGGCCTGCCGCTGCCTTGCCGGCGAGTGGCGGCACCTGGTGGATGAGGTCTGCCTGGAACATGGCAGCCGAGGCATTTGGTGACGCATCGGTGGATAGCCGGGTCGGCGTGAGCGTGACCTTGAGCCCGCTGGCGCCCAGTTTCACTTCGCCGCGCCACTGCGAATAGCCGACCAGCACGTCGTAGCCGGTCGCCGCTGGGCCGACGGCGATCACCGGCAGAAAGCAGCTGTCGGCCGGGCGCGGAACTGCAGCGGCAAACTTGTCCCATCCGGCAAAACTGGTCGCATAGGCGCGCAGCGTTGCTGGCAGTGTGGCGAGACGGACGGGCGCGGCCAGTTTCGCCGCAAGCAGCGGTTCGGCCGCCGCTGCCAGAACGGCACGGGCAAGGGGCCACGATCATCCACCCGGGGCGCCCCCGTGGCATCGGTACATTGGGCAATGGTGCGGCGGCTGCGCGCGGGATTGCCTGCGGTTTCCAGCCCTACGACCTCTCCCCCTTGCAGTTTCAGCGGGACTATGCCGCCGTCCGTCGCGGTTACTTCGCCAGTTCCGGCATCCCGCACGGTGACTGTGCCAACCGGGACCATGACCGGACCGGACAGGCCTTTGAAACGGCCGACCGGACGGAGCACTGGCAGGGTTTCACCAAGCGGCACTGCGCCGCCCGGATCGGTGATGACAAAGCCGCCGGCCGCCGTGCTGACCGGCAAGAATTGCGGCTGCGGCCGGAAGGCCCCCATCTGCCTGGCAGCGTCCAGCAAGGCATTAGAATCGCGGCCCCGACCAATGTGCACCGGTGACCTCACGGGCAATCTCGCTCAGCGAACGCCAGGTGCGGTCGTTCCAGAGGAAGCCGCCATCTACGACCTCGACCGCGAAGGTCTTGCCATTCCACTCGCGGATCAGGCGGGTGCCAATGCTCAGGGTAATCGCCTTGGCGACGGGCGCCCCCTTCGCACCTGCGCCGCTGGTCCCGCGGTCATAACGAGAGTCTGCCGGTTGGATATTCATGGTGCGCGCCCGGCACAAGCGCGCCGGGCGTGACGCTTCCATTTTGCAGGAACGCTCGGCGCGCTTGTGCCGGGGTTCGGTTCCCCAGCGATGAGTGCGGCCTGACGTTGTTGTAGTCGTAGCGCCAGACTGCCAGCTTTCGCCGGGCGTCAGCGAGGGTGTCGAACAACTCCTCATTCAAGAGTTCGTCGCGCGGCGCCCCATTGAACGAGCCGACGTTCAAATTGTCAGCTGGGAACGACCGGCTCTGGTCGGCAGTTGCCGACCAGAATGCGCCGTTCCGACGCTGATGCGTAAACGGCAGGTTACGTCAAAACCCGCCTCACCGGATTTCACCCGATGATCGGAAACACTGTGACCATCTCACTGGACCAAGTTCGACATGAGCACTAATGGGGCTCATGTCCGCGGCTTCCTCGAACCAGTCTAACATTTCCGGCTCATGCCTTTGCGGAACCGTTCGCTTCGACATCAACGGCTCCTTCAGCAGCTTCTTCCTCTGCCATTGCTCGCGGTGCCGAAAGGGAAGCGGCACGGCCCATGGCGCCAATCTCTTCGCGACTGACGCATCACTCCATTGGGTAGCCGGAGAGACTGAAGTCAAAATTTTTCGGCTGCCTGGCACTCGGCACCAACGTAGTTTCTGCGTCGAATGCGGGTCAGCGCTCCCGGATGTCCAAATGGATGGCGCACTGCTCAAGGTTCCTGCCGGCTGCCTCGATGGTCCCGTCCAAATTCGACCGACAGCACATATCTGTTGCTCCAGCCGTGCAGACTGGGATGTCGATCTGGATGACATTGCCATGATGGATGGCCTGCCGGGCTGAACGGCTCAGATCCCTGCATACCGATAGTGCTCATCCGTCGCAGGTTTTGCAATTCAGATGCTTTCAGCCATCTCGGCTAGCAGGACTTTGTCCGCCCAACAGCCGAAACGCCGCCAATCCATCCAGTATGATAACGGCAGGTTTATCCGAAACCCGACACGCACGGTCGTGCGCAGAGAGGGCCGTTTTGTCCCATACTCGGTCGATCCTCGTGCACATTGGCTCAGTGGCCAACCGCTCCAGACGCCCGCCCGTGGCTCGCGGAGCAGCTCGTGGCTGCCCCTACACCGCTCATCGCACCAGCACCGGGGCGGGGTCGACTGAGACATGATCGGCAGCCATGAGCGCTCTCCAGACATCGCGCTGCGGCGCAGCATAGATCGGGCTGGGTCAACTGTTGGTGTTTCTATCGCAAATGTCCCTCGATTCATCGCTGTTGCTCCTTGCCACATTGGCATGGGCAGCAGCCCTGATCGCATTACGCCGGGCGTGGAAGAAGGACTGGCGGCAATGGTCGCGGTCGTCCGAGTTTGCCGAGCTGGTCTGCGCTATCGGCGCGGCGCTGGTCCTTCCGGCTCTGGCACTTGGCCGGCCGATTGATCTCGTTCCAGTTCTCGCACTGGTGTTGGGAATTATCGCCAGTCTGTGCCTGGTTGCGCACCGGCTGAGCATGTCAGGCATTCTGTGGACGACGGCGCAGCTCGGGACGCTTGTTATCCTGTCGGCATCTGGTGCTCGCGTCCTGATGGAAACCGGGGTGCCTTACTGGGCTCAAACCGCGGGACTGATCGCCTTGGTTGTGGGCGTCATCCTGTTTGCGCTGGCCATGCTCGCTGGGTTCGCCCGAGAGGCGGTCCTGACCCATGAGCTCTGGCAACGGCCGACCAGCGCACCCGTCGCAATGCGTTCTTCGAAGGCAGTCAAAGTATCGCTTCACCTGCCCTGCTACGCCGAGCCGCCCGAAGTGGTGATGTCGACGATGGATAGCCTAGCCGCGCTCGACTATCCCGATTTCGAGGTTCTGGTTTGCGACAACAACACGCGCGACGAGCGCCTGTGGCGCCCGCTCGAAGCGCACTGCGGCTTACTCAATCGCCGCCTTGAGAAAGAGGTCTTTCGCTTCTTCCACGTGGCGCCGCTCGCCGGAGCCAAGGCGGGCGCGCTCAATTTCTGCCTCGAGCAGATGGCGCCACAGACCGAAATCATCGGCGTCGTCGATGCCGATTACCAGTCACGCCCGGATTTTCTGCGGCGGCTCGTTCCTTTCTTCGCCAATCCCGCCCTGGGCTATGTCCAGACCCCACACGACTATCGGGATTACCAAACCAACGACTTCCTGACCGCCTGCTACTGGGAATACATGCCGGCCAACAAGATCGACTGGTCGGGGGTAAGCGAATATGGTGGCGCTTTCACCATTGGTACGATGTGCCTATTTCGAGCAGAGGGGCTGCGCCGGGCTGGCGGCTGGGCAGAATGGTGTCTCACCGAGGACTCCGAGGTGTCGGTTCGTATCCGCGCGAGCGGCTTCGAAGGGCTCTATCTCAGCGAGACGTTCGGCCGCGGGCTGATTCCTTGTGCGTTCGACGATTACCGCAAGCAGCGGTTTCGCTGGACCGCCGGGCCCGTCCAGCAGCTGCGGCGGCACTGGCGGCTATTACTTCCTGCGCCTCTCGCGCCACGCCTGCCTGGCTGGACCAAGCTGCTTGAGATTGTGCGTTGCGCTGCTCCGCTGCTCAACCTTGCAACCATCGCTGCCGCCATGATTGGCGGCGTGGCGACGGTCGTAATGGTGGCGGCCGGAGTGCTGCCGCAGGTCGACGTTCCCAACGTCGTCTGGCTGCTGCTGCTGCTGGGGGCGCTTACGTCGGGCGCACGCACGCTGCACCGCTACCTCCTGTCCGGCTGCGCCAGTCCGTCTGATATGTTGCGTGGCGAGATCGCTCGGGCCTCTCTAGACTACGTGACCTTGGCAGCCGGACTCGCAGGTCTTTCGAAGCGTCCACTTACTTGGCGCCGCACGCCGAAGTTCTCCATACGTTCGACCGGCAAGGCCAACTTCGCAGGGGTGATCGGCGAAATCAATGCGGCGCTTGCCTGCCTGGCCTTGGCGACAGCAGCGCTGCTGGGCGCACCGCTGTGGGGCTGGGAATTGGGCCTGTTTGTCGCCCTTGGCCCTGCGATAATGGGCCTGCGCTTCGCCTGCGCGCCGTTCATGGTTGTGCTGGAAGAACGTCACTCAGCGCGCGTCGCTGAAACCCGTGTCACCCCCGCTGCCATTCCCTAAGCGCGAGTTACGCTCGGCTGCAATGCACTGTCACTCCTTCGTCACCCAGATTCTGACGCATGGCGCCAACTTGCCGTCAAACCGTATAAGCGAAGCCTTCCAAGGTACGGATGCGCTCACCGGTAACCTCGCGCTCGAACTGGGCAAAGCTGAGCAGCATGTTGAGCGTCAATCTGCCCATGCTGGTGGTGGTGTTGAATGACTGGGTGATCGAGACAAAACTGGCCCCCACCTTGTCGAGGACATCGACGATGCGGGAGAAGTCGGTCAGGCTGCGGGTCAGGCGGTCGATCTTGTAGACCAGGATCACATCGACCTTGCCGGCGGCGACATCTGCCAAGAGGCGCTGCAAGCCGGGCCGCTGCATGTTGCCACCGGAGAAGCCTCCGTCGTCAAAGCGGTCGGAGACCAGGCTCCAGCCTTCGTGGCGCTGGCTCAGCGCATAGGCACGCAGGCCTCGTATTGGGCATCGAGGCTGTTGAACTCCTGTTCCAGCCCATCCTCGGTCGATTTGCGGGTATAGACCGCGCAGCGCAGTATCTTCTCAGCCACGGCGCTTAAGTCCGAAGAATCGCGGCCCCGACCAATGTGCACCGGTGACCTCACGGGCAATCTCGCTCAGCGAACGCCAGGTGCGGTCGTTCCAGAGGAAGCCGCCATCTACGACCTCGACCGCGATGGTCTTGCCATTCCACTCGCGAATCAGGCGGGTGCCAATGCTCAGGGTAATCGCCTTGGCGACGGCCGCCCCCTTCGCACCTGCGCCGCTGGTCCCGCGGTCATAACGAGAGTCTGCCGGTTGGATATTCATGGTGCGCGCCCGGCACAAGCGCGCCGGGCGTGACGCTTCCATTTTGCAGGAACGCTCGGCGCGCTTGTGCCGGGGTTCGGTTCCCCAGCGATGAGTGCGGCCTGACGTTGTTGTAGTCGTAGCGCCAGACTGCCAGCTTTCGCCGGGCGTCAGCTCGGCGACGTTCTACAAGTGGAAGTCGAAGTACGGCGGGCTGGAGGTGTCCGAGGCACGGCGACTGCGTGCGCTCGAAGATGAGAATCCGCGTCAGGGGAACGTCCGACCAGCCCACCGGTTAGGTTGGCGACGGAGAATCCCAAGGAGACGAACATGTTATATACAATCGCAGTCATACTTTTGCTGCTCTGGTTGGTGGGCTTCGTCGTCGTCCCCGTTGGAGGCAGCCTCATCCATCTGCTTCTAGTGATCGCGGTGGTGGTAATTGCGTATCAGCTCATCACCGGGCGCAGGGTGCCATGACACGGTGGTCGCTTTTGCGCTCTCGCCTGGATAGGTGTGGCTGTTTCGTGTGCGCCTGATTGGCAGCATCCCCGTCATGTCGGGCCATCGGCGCCAAATTGACTTGGCGACACTGCCCAACAAGTTCACGATGTCGGGAAGGTCAATGGTTTGCCTACCAATACGGGACAAGGTGATCGCCTAGCAATCCATTTGCAGAAGCGTATGCTGCCCCGGGGCCGGCAGACGGGATTTACCTCCAATGCAGGGAGACACCTATGCGCTTCACATTCCGTCTGGCGAGCTGCGCTGCGCTTTTGGCAGCAAGCGGCGCAATTGCAGCCGACATGCTCCCGTTGAAGCAGGGCATCTATGTGCCTGTGGGCCGCGCGTGCAAGGGCGCTGCTAATGCGGAAATCGTGAACTACTGGGGCGGCAAGAGCTCGATCGGGGCGGCGCAAGGCGAATGCAAAATCAAGTCGCTAACCCGCAAGGGCCGCGTGTTCACATTGAAGGACGAGTGCCGCGACATCCAGAGTGGCGATTTGATAACTGGTGGTCCAACTGTCATCACGATCGCAAATCCAACCAGCTTTCGAATGAGTGGCACAAGCTACCGGTATTGTGGCACGAAAGTGCAATTCTAGTCCGGCGCCGCTAGGTTTCAGGGCCTGACGGCACCAAATCAAGCCGTCGCAGTAGATCGTTAAACGATTTGTCAGCCGGCAGCGGAAAGATGTGCTTCATATCGTTTCCCCACCGCTTCCATTCCTGCAGCGTGAGGAAACTGACCGCGACAATCTTGTCTTCGTTTTCCATGGTCCACCTGTGCGGCTAATCCTCGCAACGCTCCATGACTCCACGGTTGGCAGAGGCGCCTGTTCCGGCGTGGACTAGGAAAGGCGTTCAGCCGTGCTGTAATCGATTCCGCAAAAGCGGTCGTAGGTTCAGACAACGACCGCAGGGCGAAAGGGGCGGGACTTCGACGATGAATCGAAGGAACGCCCGATCGTGCGTGGTCAGCTCGAGCTTCCCAGTTAGGTTTCAGTCGGATTGACTTTTCGATGTTGATTTTTTGAAGATGAGGCTCTGCAGTTGGCGGCTGGTGCGCTAGATCAGGCCCATGACTGAAGCGGGCGGCGCCACGACCCAGGCGGGGATTTACTATCAAAACAGCGTTGCGGCGCTCCAGCTTTTAGAATTGCTCGATCTAAGGACAGTGCCAGCCCGAGAGCGCGTAGTGAGCGTACGCGTCGACCCGCTACGCGATTGCAGCGAGCGTCGTCCAATGACGCGCCTCGAGAAGGACCTGGTTGCACTGCCGGCGATGTCGGCAGCGCAACTTCGCGAACGCTGGGAGCAGGCAGGCGGTGCGCCGGCGCCATCGGTGCCGGTGCCACTGCTCCGCTGCCTACTCGCCCAGCGCTTGCAGGAGAAACGCCATGGCGGACTGCCCCAGATGGTGGTGCGGGAGCTGGAAAGAGTGGCGCAGCCGTCTGCGGTGGTGCCTGCTCGGGTTCGTCGCGATATTCCGCTCACACCCGGCACCCGGCTGATCCGCGAATGGAACGGTCGCACCATCGGCGTCGAGGTCGCTGAGGATGGAACTTTCCGCTGGGAGGAGCGCCCCTATCGCTCGCTGAGCGAGATCGCCCGCGAGGTGACCGGGGCTCACTGGTCCGGCCCCCGATTCTTCGGACTGAAGCGCCATGGCTGAGAAGCTGCTGCGTTGTGCGGTCTATACCCGCAAGTCCACCGAGGATGGCCTCGAGCAGGAGTTCAATAGCCTCGATGCCCAATACGAGGCTTGCGCTGCCTATGCGGTCAGCCAACGCCACGAGGGCTGGGTGCTGCTGCCCGAGCGTTACGACGATGGCGGCTTCTCCGGTGGCAACATGCAGCGACCGGCTATGCAGCGGCTGATGGCCGACGTTGCCGCCGGCAAGATCGACATCACCCTGGTCTACAAGATCGATCGCCTGACCCGCAGCCTCGCCGACTTCGCCAAGATCGTCGAAGTGCTCGACAAAGCCGGTGCCAGCTTCGTCTCGATCACCCAGTCGTTCAACACCACCACCAGCATGGGGCGGCTGGCGGGACCACCGTGCAGCGCTATGGGCAAAGGCAGAACGCCAAGGTGGCGAGCCAGCAGATCCTTGGCCGCATCCCGATGACTTCCTGTTCGACTATGCCAAGCTGAGCTGGCGCATCCGCGGTCCCGTTTTCGAAGAGGATGTGGGCTTTTTCGAGTTCCTCCTTGCGCGACGGGATCTGCACATCCTTGATGAGGTTGCAGCATGGTGCGAGCGGGCACCGGCCCAACGGCGACACACCAAAGCCAATTTCTACCGTTTCCTATGGGGGATCTATGACGAGTTGCTGCCCAGACGGTGGCAGGTGGACCTGACCAGAATCGAGTTGCAGATCGATTGGCCGGTCCTTCAGCCGCTCGCGACCATCCACACGTTGCGGTGCGAATGCGAGGCGAGGGCTCGATCGCTCCGGGGCCACGACAGGCCAGGCACGAAAGAATCGTACGCCAAAGTCAATCGGATCATGAAGCTACTGCTCAAGTCGCTTGGCTATCATTCGCTTGCACACTTCAACAGTGTCCACAACAGCCTCTAAGCAAGCGCTCAGCGAACGTGACACTTGCACAAAATTCATCACCCCTGCCGTGAAATCGGCGGACTGGGATGAGATGACGCAGATCCGAGAGGAAGTCAGCTTCATCAAGGGCCGAATCGTTGTCCGCGGGAGCTGGTGTCTTGCGGCAATGGCCGACGTTCCATAGCCCGGTATCGCGCCTTCAAACCTTCCTTTGGCCACTGAGCCAATGTGCACGAGGATCGACCGAGTATGGGACGAAGTCGCCGTTTGCAAACCACACCTCGAAAGACAGCGCTCGCCAAAAGCGGGCATCAAACGTCGAATGCCGTCTGAGCGTGCCTAGCCGTTCATCACTTCAACCGCATCGCCAGCCCCACTGCGACAAATGCAACCTCATCGGCCAAGGCGGCCAGTCTTTGGTTGCACCGTCCCGCCTCGTCTCGAAAGCGCCGCGCGAGGGCGTTGTCAGGAACGATGCCCAGCCCGACCTCATTCGAGACCAGGGCGATCGGGACGGTGCAGCCCTTCAACGAAATGGCCAATCTATCGACCTCGCTCTCGATATCCAATTCCGCCAGCAGCAGATTGGATGTCCACAGGGTCAGGCAGTCCACCATGATTGCAGCGCAGGTCGAACACGCAGCGTCGATGGCTTGGGGCAGGTCGAATGGCGCCTCGAACGTTTGCCAGCGAACGCCGCGCTGCTCCTGATGCCGAGCTATTCGCTCCGCCATTTCATCATCTTGCACTTCGGCCGTCGCGATGTAGGCAAGTCGGCCTTCGTTCCGCTCAGTCCACTGTTGGGCATGGCGGCTCTTGCCCGACCGGGCCCCGCCCAGAACGAGCAGCACGCTCACCGCGCCGCGCCTTGCGCGGTGGCAAGCAGGGCATCAAGGTCGAGGTGCGCCTCAAGCGCGTCGGCCAGATCATCCAGCGCCGCATCGACAACCTGTCCATGGTCGAAGGCTCCGCCGCTGCCGGCGATGCGCGCCAGGACCGCGCCCCGCAATGGCCCTTTTGCGAGCAGTCCGTGGCAATAGGTGCCGATCACCCGGCCATCGTCGCTCACCGCACCGTCCGTTCCGCCGTGATCGAGAATGGCGAATGGGCTTGCCGTTCCAGCGCCGGTTGTTTCGCCCATGTGCATTTCATAACCATCGAGCGCAGCACCGAGGGCGCGTCCGGTCACATGGCGAAGCGCCTTTTCAGCGCTAAGCCGCGTTTCGACATCCAGCAGACCAAGGCCCTCGATCTCGCGGCGCTCACCCTCCATGCCAAGCGGATCGGCGATCCGCCGGCCAAGCATCTGGTAACCTCCGCAGATCCCAAGCACGCAGCGGCCCCGCCGGTGATGAGCCAGGATGTCGATATCCCACCCCTGTTCGCGGACGAAGGCCATGTCCGCAATTGTCGCCTTCGATCCGGGCAAGACAATCAGGTCGGCCTCCACCGGAATCGGCATGCCCGGCGGGATCATCGCCACCTCAACGTTCGGCTCTGCCCGCAAGGGATCAAGGTCATCGAAATTGGCAATGCGGGGCAGGATCGGGCAGGCGACAAGCAGGCGTCCGCCATCGGCTCCAATGCCCCGTTCCAGAATGACGGCATCCTCACTCGGCAGGCGCGAGACCGCCTCGAGCCACGGGACAACGCCAAATCCACGCCACCCGGTGAATCGCTCGATCGCGCGGGATCCTTTGTCGAACAGGGCGGGGTCGCCGCGGAACTTGTTGACGATGAAGCCGCGGATCATGGCCGCGTCATCTGGGTCAAGCACGGCCCGCGTGCCGACCAGCGATGCGATCACCCCACCCCTGTCGATGTCGCCGACAAGGACCACGGGTACATTCGCCACGCGGGCGAACCCCATGTTGGCGATATCGCCGTCGCGCAGGTTTATCTCGGCAGGCGATCCTGCTCCCTCGATCACGACCACGTCGCAGCGCGCCGAAAGCCGTTCCCAGCTTGCCAGCACCTCGGGCAGGAGCGGGCGCCGCCCTTCGATAAAGTTGGCCGAACCGAGGGTTCCACGGACCCTGCCGTGGACGATCAGTTGAGAGGTGCGGTCTGCCTGCGGCTTGAGCAGCACCGGGTTCATGTCGGTATGCGGCTCGGCCCGCGCTGCCAGTGCCTGCAGCGCCTGGGCCCGGCCGATCTCGCCGCCATCGACCGTCACCGCGGCATTGTTTGACATGTTCTGGGGCTTGAACGGCAGAACCCTGAGGCCCCGGTTCGCGAGAGCCCGGCAAACGCCCGCGACGAGGACGGACTTGCCGACGTCCGAGCCTGTTCCCTGCAGCATCACAGCGCCCACACAGCCACTCCCGTTCCGATCCACAAAAGTCCACACGCCCGGTGATAGATCCGGCGCGCCCGCACCATGGCCTGCAAACCCGGGGCTTCGCCCGATCCGATCCACGGCTTGTCGAGCCAGATGCCGTCGTAGCGCGCAGGACCGGCAAGCTTGACGCCGAGGGCCCCGGCCATTGCCGCTTCCGGCCACCCGGCATTGGGCGACGCGTGATTGCCGTGGTCCCGCCAGAGTACCCGCCAGCCACCGTAGCCGGCGAGACAGATCAGGATAGCCGAGAGCCGCGCCGGGATCAGGTTCATGACATCGTCGATGCGCGCTGCAGCCATGCCGAAGTCCGTGAACGGCTCCTCCTTGTGACCGATCAGGCTGTCGGCGGTATTGATTGCCTTGCAGGCCCATAGCCCCGGCAAACCCAGCACGACGAACCAGAACAGCGGTGCGACCACGCCGTCACAAAAGCTCTCGGCCAGAGATTCGATGCCGGCGCGCGCGATTCCGGATGTGTCGAGTTCGCCAGTGTCGCGTCCCACGATCATGCCCACTCTGTCGCGCGCAATGGCAAGGTCGCCCGATTCCAGCGCCGTAATGATCGGCAGGTAGTGCTCGTCCAGGCTGCGCTGGGCGAAGGCTGGCCAGGCCAGCAGGGCAATGACCGGCCACGCCGCAGTGCCGAGCCAGCCACGGACGAAGCAGTCCGCTGCCCAGGCTGTAGCAATGGTCCCGCTGGTAACGATGGCCATGGCCAAGGCGCCAAGCCACCGTCGGACGGCTTCGCTGTGTAGTGCCCGGTTAAACCGGCGGGTGCATCTGTCGATTGTCCCGGCAATCAGAGCAACCGGATGACCGATGCGGGTATGGAGCCAGGCAGGCCAGCCCAAGGCGACATCGAGTGCCAGCGCGGCAAGTGCTGCTCCGTCAACCATGCTGGACAACTTGCGTCAATGCGGCGTCCAATCTGGCGAGCGCGGCTAGGTCGCGGGGAAGCCCCAGTCGCAGCAGAGTGCCGTTGTGCTCGAACGGGCGGGTCAGGATGCGGCGGTGGGCCAGTCCCTCGAACAGGGCCCCAGCGGCGGATACATGGGCCAGCCTAAACAGGGGGCACGCGCCCTGAACGGTCAGGCCATGTCGGAACAGGACATCGTCCAGCGCCACCGCCCGCGCCCAGAGGTTGTCGATGGTCGCTGTGACCCATGCCCGGTCCGCATAGGCCGCCTGTCCGATCGCCAGCGCGGCGGCATTCACGGGCCATGCCCCCAATCGGCGGTGCAGTGCGGCCAGCAAATCAGGCGGCGCCAGGACAAAGCCGAGCCGCACGCCGGCAAGGCCGAAGAACTTGCCGAACGAGCGCAACACGATGAGGCGCCGCTCTGGCCGCACCATGGTGACGACACTCGCGCCGGGGTGGCAATCGACAAAGGCCTCGTCGACCAAGAGCCATCCACCCTTGGCTTCCTGTGCGGCAAGCAAGGCGGCGATCTGGTCTGCGTGGTGCAGGGTGCCATCGGGATTATTGGGGTTGGCGACCACAAGGACGGTGGCGGCACCAACGGCGCCAGCCTGGTGCAGACAGACTTCATCGAAAGCTTCGACGTGGCTGCGATAGGTCAGTGGGAAATGGCGGCCCGGCAGTCCAAGCACCAGGGCGATCAACCGCAGTGCGGCTTCGCTGCCCGGCACTGCCCCGCACAGGGCGGGATCAGCGCCAAAGTGCGCGGCAGCCTCCCGTTCCAGCGCCAACAGATCCGCGTGATCGGGCAGATCGCTCCAGTTGATCGGTAGGTCTGTCCGCACCGGCCAAGGCAGCGGATTGATGCCCGTCGAGAGATCCAGCCACTCGGCCCGCGCGCCGCCGTAAGTCCGTACTGCCGCGGCAAGTTCGCCGCCGTGGTGCATGAACGCAGGGTTCATCGGCACACCGCCAGCACGAGCAAGGAGACCGTCTCGACGAGTTCGATCCCCGCACCGTGGCCGTCTCCGGAAATGCCGCCCAGCCGCGTTTTCAGCCACCAGCGCCACCCTGCAAATGCAAGCAGATTGGCAGCCACGACCCAAAGCGCTGGAAACATCGCAAGGCCAAATCCCCCGAGCCACAGAGCGAGCGCGAGCCAACTCGCTCCAGCCCGGAACAGGGTGCCCATGCCCTCGTGCAGCGGTGCCAGCGTCAGCGCCCAGGCCATCGGCCCGGTGCGGGCGAGCGCTGGCACCAGGCACAAGGCCCGCCACCCCGGCGTTTCCACGGCCAGCCTCAGAAGCACCAGCTTGGCGAGCAGTTGCAGGGTGATGGCAACGACGCCGAAACTGCCGATATGCGGGTCGGCGAGCACCTGCGAGAGGCGAGTCCGGTTGCCATGAGCTGCGCCGGCGGCGTCCACCACATCGCCAAGGCCATCAAGATGGAGCGCGCCGGTCAGGGCGACCCATGCGATCAGTCCGCAGAGGGCGCCCAGCCACGGATCACGCTGGATACCGAGCCACGCCGCCCCCGCCACTCCGGCACCAACAACCAGTCCCGCCGCCGGGAACCACCGGATCGCGGCGGCATAGTCGCGCGTTTCCGCCTGTGGGACCGGCAGCGGCAGCCGCGTCATGAACCCCAGCGCGACCAACAGGGCCTTCATTGCAGTTCGCCTGCATCCAGCCCCACAATCTGCCCCGTCAGTTGCTCGCCAGGCCAGATCCGAAGCGACAGCAGGGCGCCATAGGGCAGGTCTAGCGCCCAGACGCCGCGATGGTCCAAGCCCGTGAGGACTGAAACTGCGGCCCGCATGGCACCGGCGTGCGTGACCACCAGGCTCGGCCCGGTCAGTTCAGCCAGGGCGGCCCGCACCCGCTGCCGGAGTTCGGTCCACCGCTCTCCTGCCGGTGGGGGGTTGCCGTCGGGATCGTTCCAGAACCGGGCCATGTCGGCAGCCGGCAGGTCAGTTGAAGCCTTGCCGTCCCACGCGCCGAAATCCAGTTCACGCCACCGGGGATCGATGGCGAACTTCAGGCCCATCGTCGCGGCGAGAGCTTCGGCTGTTTCGGCGGCCCGGCGCAGGTCGGACGTGGCGATTGTCCCGACCTTGAGCCACGAAGCGCGGGCGATCAAGGTCGGCGCTCGCGGAGCCGTTGCAGGTTCGTCGCAATGGCCAAGCAACAGCCCCGTCCGCACAGGCGGCCCATGGCGCAGCAGGTGGATGACAACGCCGCTCATACCGCCTGTGCCACGGCGGCCTGTGCAAAGGTTGCCATCTGGTTGTGCGCCGCCAGGGCAGCCCGGACCAGATGGACCGCGACCGCCGCACCGGATGCTTCGCCCAGCCGCATCCCGAGGTTGAGCAATGGCTCCAGCCCGAAATGGCCCAGCAGCCGCGCATGCGCTGCCTCGGCCGAACAATGCGCGGCGAGGCAGTGATCCGTGAAGGCGGGGTTGGCGCCCACGATGGGCGCGATGGCGGCGCAGCAGATGAACCCATCGAGCAGAACCGGGACCCGGCACAGCCGGGCAGCCAGGATAGCCCCTGCCATGGCGGCGATTTCACGCCCGCCCATGCGGCGCAGGGTTTCGAACGGGGTGGTGCAAGCTTTGCCGTGAAGCGCCAGCGCCGATTCCACGGCCGCGACCTTGCGGGCGATGCCGCTATCGTCCACTCCGCTGCCGCGCCCGCACCAGCGGGCTGCCGTTCCGCCATAAGCCTGCGCGCACAAGGCAGCGGCGGGCGTCGTGTTGCCGATCCCCATTTCGCCGACGAACAGGAGATCGTAGCCCGCCGGAACGGATGCCGCCCCGACATTGAGCGCCGCGAGGCACTCGTCCGCCGTCATGGCGGGGCCGGCGGTGATGTCCTGCGTGGGCCGGTCGAGATCAAGCGCCACCACGGCCAGTTCCGCGCCGCACGAAGCCGCCAGCGCGTTGATCGCGGCCCCTCCTGCACGGAAGTTGCCGACCATCTGCGCGGTCACCTCCACCGGAAAGGCGCTGACGCCGCGTGCCGCCACCCCGTGGTTTCCGGCAAACACCACGGCCCGGACCTGCTCGATGCGGGGCCGCGCCGTGGCCTGCCAACTGGCCATGAACACGGCGATCTCCTCAAGACGGCCGAGCGACCCTTCCGGCTTGGTCAGTTCCGCCTGGCGGGTACGCGCTGCGGCAAGGGCGGCCCGGTCCATCACGGGGAGGCGGTTCAGCGCAGCCTCCAATGCGGCGACATCGGCAAAGGCGACGGTCATGTGCAGATGAACCCTTCGGGCGGGGTTCGCACGATGAAATGACCTTTCACGCCCTCTGGCCACTGCGCATAAGGAACGACGCCCTCGTCGCTTTGGGCGTGAAGCACGGCATAGCCGAGGATGGCGCGGGCCGAAGCGAGGCCCGGCGTGAAATCGCCAAGGACATAGCCGATCCGCCCGGGCGCGCGGATCTGCACCGTGCAGTGCCGCTGGCAGGCGAACAGGCACGGCATTTCCTCGATCCCGATATGCTGGGCTTCGGCCATGTCTGCCTGGGCCATGCGCAGGGCGGCTGCGAGCAGGGCGCCGCCACGCTCGCCCCGCTCGTTCTCCCGCAGGTCCGGAGCGATGCGGCAGGTCTTGCAGACCACGACGGACGGCCCGGAGCCGGTTACGCGGAGCATCAGAACTGGCTCCTGATGCCAATATAGGCCGTCCGCCGCAGGCTGGAGTAGCCGTTTGCGGTCTCGTAAACCTTGTCGGTCAGGTTTTCGATCCGCCCCTGCAGGACCAGTCCTTTGGCCACGGCCCATTGGGCGCGCATGTCCACCAGCCAGTAACCGGGCAGAACCTGCGCGCTCCCCGCACGGTCGAAGGTCGCCCCGGAATGGCGCGCGGCCGCGCTTGTCCGGATGCCGGATGGTAGCTCGATCCCGGCCTCGACATTGGCAAGATGACGGGGCACCCGCGCGAGCTGCCGCCCGAGATCGCTGCTGCCCTCGGATCTATCCTGCGCGGACACCCAGCTGTAGTTCGCATTGGCGAAGAACGCGCCCAGCCGCCACTCGGCCGTCAACTCGATGCCTTTGGCCCGACTGCGCTTCACGTTGGCATAATAGCCAAAGCGCGTCGTGCTCGTCCCCGGGACGTAGCAGGCAGCGGGCAGGGTTCCGCTGGTCGGGCAGAAGGCAAAGTCGATCAGGTTGTCGGTATCGCGCGCGAACCATGTCGCGGATGCGTGGAACTTCTGGCCGAGCGCATGCTCGATCCCGACTTGCCAGCCCTTCGCCTGCTCCGGCTTCAGCCCACCATCGCCATAGAGGCTGAACAACTGGTAGAGCGAGGGCGCCTTGAAACCTTCATCGTAGCTGGCGCGCAGGACAGTTGCGCCGCCGTCAGGCGTATAGACAAGCCCGCCGCTCGCCACCGTGCTTGCACCAAAGCGCGAGCGGTCGGCATGGCGAACCCCTGCCTCGAGCGTCAATCCGGTGACAACCGTTGCCCGCACCTGGCCAAACAGGCTGTTGGTGTCGGCACTGTTGGGAGTGAGCAGGTAGGGGGCTGTGCTGTTCGACGGCGAGGCGCTGGTCATCCGCTGCTCCTCGCGCTCGGCACCGAATATCACCTGCATGTGCTGCGAGAGGTTGGCCGTGCCCTGATACTCGTACCGCCGCACGCGACCGTGGGCATCGAAGTTCAGCGCGCGGATGGTGCGCGCTGGGTCAAAGTTCTGGCGGTTGGTGTCAATCTGCGTGACGGCCACACGGTTGGTGAGCCGACCGTCGAACAGGTCGAAGTTGATGCCGGCATAGCCGGACCATTCCCGGGTCAGGCCATAGACAGCAGAATCGCCGGCGAACCCGTCGAAGTCGTTGCGCGCATCGGTCCAGTATCCGCGCAGGTCGAGCGAAACATGCGGGGCCAGCTTGAAGGTCACGCTGCCGGTGGCCGACGACCGGCCGTATCCATCGGGTTCGATGCCGTTGCCGCGCGCGGAAATGCCTGTGGTGTAGAAGCGCGAAATCGAAACCCGCCAGTCGGCCAGCTTGTTCGTGCCGCCGATGCCGCCGCGCGCGAAGACCGTGTCATTCGACCCGGTCTCGACGGCGAACCTGCCCTCAAGCGCCTTGGTCGGCTTGCGCGTGGTGGCATTGACAACTCCGCCGATCGCATCGCTTCCCCACAGGATCGACTGTGGCCCACGCAGGATCTCGATCCGTTCCAGATCGTCGGCAAACAGATTGCTGAAGCCGTAGCCGCCAGCCGTGGCCGACGGATCGGACAGGCGCATTCCATCCAGCACCATCAGCGACTGGGAGGAATCAGCGCCGCGGATGCGCAGCGAGGTCGCCTCGCCATAACCGCCGTTGCGGGTCAGGCTGATTCCCGGCGTGCGGATCAGGATGTCGGTAAGGGCGAACGGCTGCGTGGCAATGATCGCGGCATCGTCGATCACGGTCGCTGTCGCGGCAGCACGGTCCGCATCGACTGGTACGCGCAAGGCGGAGACAATGATGGCATCGTCCCCCGCTGCCTCGGCAGCATGGGCGGCAGCAGGAAGGAAAGCTGAGGTTGCAAAACAGGCAAGTATGGCAAGGCGCATGATGCGGCTCCCGCGTGAACGGACGGCATGAGCCGACCGGGCAAGCAGGACGAGCACGCGCACCGACCCGTGCGCGGCCGCAAGGCTGCACAGGTCACGCCTTCTCGCCCTGCCGTTCCGGCAGGCGGTGGCTGTCGTTGCGCGAGGGGTGGCCTGTCTGTTCGACAGGAACCTCGGACACCCGGTGCACCCTGCCCGGATGAAGAACGACTGCGTCAGGCAGGTCTCCTGGCTCGCGGGTCAGTGCACTCCGACCGCCTTCTCAGGACCGTCTGGTCCCAATGGCATAGTGGCCGGATAGCTCGCCGCTTACAGTTGCAGGGGCAGCCGGGGTTTTACACTCCGTTCCCTTTTGATCCCCTTCCGGGGAACCTGTCGCAGCGCGACACTTATCGCGGCACAACCAGCGCCGCAAGCCCGAAGTGTTGCCAAAGCCTCGGTTCAAGACTAGCACATGACTGTGCAACGGGTGCCCGAGAGGGCTTAATCGGGAAGTCCGGGCGGCGGGAAACCGCCTAATCCGGCACTGCTCCCGCAACTGTAACCGGTGAGCGCATCGCCACGAAGCCATTGGGATTCGTCCCGAGAAGGCGGCGACCAGCGCGACGAACCGGGAAGTCAGGAAACCGGCCCTTGCCGTCGTTCCTTCGCGCGGGCGGGATGAACCGGGCGAACGAAGGGTCTCCTTCGCAAGACGACACGTGTGCGTTTTGGCGAAGGGAGTCCCGCGATGATCAGTTCCTGACAAACCCGATTTCCTGACAACCCAACGCAGCTATGGCCGCTGCGTGGTCACGTCTGCTCCGGGCAGCCTTGCGCCAGCGCAAGGCGCTCCTCCGTCGGATTCTCAAGCTTCCCAAGGAGACCATCATGGTCCGCAAGTCCCGTTTCGAACTGTCGCTATTCGGTGTCCTGGCATTCGTCATGCTTGTCACCCGCAGCCATTCGTTGAGCAACGTCATCCACTTGCCCGACACCAGCCTGGCGAGTTTCTTCGTGCTCGGCCTCTTCGTGCCCGGGCTGCTCGGCTTTGCTGCCTTATTCCTGCTTGGCTTCGCGATTGATCTGGTGGTGATCGGCTGGTTCGGCCAATCCTCGTTCTGCTTCACCGCCGCCTACTGGATGCTGGTGCCCGCCTATGGGGTCATGTGGCTGGCCGGTCGTTTCGCCCGCACCCGCCTCGGTTTGCACGCCTCGGCCCTGCCAGCCATCGCCGCCTTGCTGGTTGGCGCGACTTTCGCATCCGAACTGCTTTCGAGCGGCGGGTTCTACTTCCTTGGCGGCCGCTTTGCAGATCCAACCCTGGCGGGCTTCCTGCCGCGCCTTGTCCGCTATTTCCCGGGCACGCTGGTGGCAACGCTGGGCTGGAGCGGCGTGGCCACCGCTGCGTTCGCCATGCTGTTCACGGCACGCCCCCGCTTGCGCGAAGCCGCCACGCAATGAGCAGCGAGGAGGAACGCCGGCACAAGGAACGCGCCCAGAAGCACAAGGCGGCAGTCGACGCCAGGATCGCTGCGGCCGACCGCGACAAGGGGCTGTTGCTGGTGCTGACCGGCAACGGCAAGGGCAAGTCGTCCAGTGCCTTCGGCATGGTCGCGCGGACACTGGGGTATGGCCGCAAGGCGGCGGTGTTCCAGTTCATCAAGGGGGCGCAGAATGTGGGCGAACGCGCGTTCTTTGCCAGCCACCCCGACTTGACCTGGGAAAAGTGCGGCGAAGGCTTCACCTGGGAAACCCAGGATCGCGCGCGCGACATTGCGGCGGCTCGTGCAGGCTGGGAAAAGGCGAAAGTGGCGCTAGCCGATCCCGCGATCAGCCTCGTCGTGCTCGACGAACTGACCTACCTCGTCACCTACCGCTACCTGGCGCTGGACGAGATCCTGCCGCCGATCCTTGCCCGCCCGGCCATGCAGCACGTGGTCATCACGGGCCGTGCCGCAGACGACGCGCTTGTTGCGGCGTCTGACACGGTCAGCTCGATCCGCGACATCAAACATGCCTTCCGTGATGGCGTGCGGGCGCAGGAGGGGATCGACCGGTGACCGGCACAGCGTCCTGCCCGGCCCTGATGGTCGCCGCCCCCGCTTCCGGACAAGGCAAGACGCTGGTCACCGCAGCGCTTGCCCGGCGCCACCGCAACGCCGGGCGGCGCGTGCGGGTGTTCAAGTGTGGGCCTGATTTCCTTGATCCGATGATCCTCGAACGCGCCTCGGGCGCGCCGGTTTATCAGCTTGACCTGTTCATGTGTGGTGAGGACGAATGCCGCCGCTTGCTGCACGTCGCCGCGCAGGAAGCGGACCTGATCCTTGTAGAAGGCGTCATGGGCCTGTTCGACGGGGCACCGTCGGCCGCTGATCTTGCGGTACGCTTCAACTTGCCGATCATCGCCGTGGTCGATGGCAGCGCCATGGCCCAGACCTTTGGCGCACTGGTCCACGGCCTGGCCACCTACCATCCTGACGTTAAGGTGGCGGCAGTCCTGGCCAATCGCGTCGGCAGCGAACGCCATGCCGAGATGCTGCGGGAAAGCCTGTGCGCTCAGGTGCAATGGCTTGGCGCGCTGCCCCGCAACGAAGCCTGCGCATTTCCCGAACGCCATCTCGGCCTGGTTCAGGCCGACGAAATCGCAGACATCGATCACCGCATCGAAACAGCAGCGAATGCTCTTCCCGAGACGGCGCTATGGCTGCCATCGCCGGTCTCGATGGCGCATCCCGCCTCGAATCCGCAGGCGATCCCGTCACTTGTCGGAATGCACATCGCCATCGCCCGCGACGCGGCCTTCGGCTTCATCTACCCAGCCAACCTTGATTTGCTTGAATACATGGGTGCCAAGCTCACATTCTTCTCCCCGCTCGCCGACAAGGGCTTGCCGGAATGTGACGCCGTCTGGCTTCCCGGCGGGTATCCCGAGCTGCACATGCGCCAGCTTGCGGAGAACTGGGCGATGGCAGCGTCCATTCGCGCTCACCATGCCGCCGGCAGGCCGATCCTAGCAGAGTGTGGCGGCATGCTCTACTGCCTCGAACAGCTCGAGGACGTTGGCGGCACCGCACGCCCGATGCTCGGCCTCATGCCCGGCCGTGCCACCATGCAGCCACGGCTTGCTGCGCTGGGACTGCAGGAAGTTGCCATTGCCGGCGCAAGCCTGCGCGGCCACACGTTCCACTTTTCGCGGCTAGAAACAGCGGTCGTGCCCTACGCCCAGGCTCGCAACCCCAACGGTGGTCTCGGCGAGGCAGTGTTTCGCCATGGCTCGCTCTGGGCAAGCTATGTCCACAGCTATTTCCCTTCGGCGGCTCCTGCTTTTGTGACGATGCTGCGCGGTGGCCTGGGGACGCCGGCTGCATGAGTGGACGCCTTTGCTGCGAGGATAAGACTTGCCAGCCCACCCACGACGACCGGTGTGCTACCGGGATACCATCGAGGGGTGTTGTCGTTTGCCGACATTCTCGCGCCTCCCGCCGAACGTCGTAATTTGGTCGCGTGCTGCCGATGGTCGTGGGACTCAGCGGCCGTTCGCGAGAACGAACGCTAACGACGGGTTTGGGCGACATCCAACATTCGCGCGGCTGCGTCATCAGCCCTTGAATGAGCAAAGCTGATCGGATTGAGCCGCGTTTGCCTGTCGCGCAGGGTTCCACGGGTTGATGATCTTCGGATCATCTGCGGTATCATTTTCGTGATCCGCAATGGTCTGCGATGAGGTGATGCGCCTGCCGCCTACGGTCCGCCCACCCGGGGGTCCTTGTCTCTCGATGCCGGTCTGCTGGCGCTTGCATCGCCTGCGCAATTGCAATTGAGCACGGCCATTGGCCTGAGCGTTATCTGGGGTAAGTGACTGCTGGGAGGCGGTGCTATTCTTCGCATTGGGCTTCACGTCTGCGTCTGTCCCGCGTTTCGAATCATCGGAGATATCATGGCCACGCTCGCAACTCGCGCACCTCAGATGTTTCCGGTGTTGGCGGCAGCGCAGGTAGAAACCGCGCGCCGCTTCGCCAGCGGACCAGAGCGGCGTTTTGCGCCACGCGAAGTGGTCTATGCGATCGGACAGGAGGAGGTGCCAGCCTGGCTGGTCCTGGAGGGCACGATCGAGGTCGTGCGCCGCGATGGGCTAAGCGATGAAGCACCGATCACGACGCACACGGCTGGCCAGTTCACCGGCGAAGTGAACCAGCTCGCCGGCCGCCCGTCGATCGCCGCGGGGACGGCCGGCGCCTCGGGCTGCACCGCGCTGCCGTTCGATCCACCGCATCTGCGCGCCCTGATGGTCGGTTCGGCAGAGGTCGGAGAGATCCTGATGCGTGCGCTGATCCTGCGCCGCGTCGGGCTAATCGAGCAAGGCGGCGCGGGAACCATCATCATTGGGGCGCCTTCCGGTCCGGAAGTGACGCGGCTGCAGGGTTTCCTCACTCGGAGCGGCTACCCCAACCTGGTCATCGACGCCGCGACGGATGGTGAGGGCCGGGCGCTGGTCGAACGAATTGGGGTGCATTCTGACGAACTGCCACTCGTCGTCTGCCCGAATGGCAACCTTTTGCGGAATCCGAATGAGATCGCGCTCGCCGCCTGTCTGGGCATGACACCCGCTCTCGATCCGGAGACAGTCTATGACGTGGCAATCGTTGGCGCAGGACCGGCGGGGCTCGCGGCTGCGGTCTACGCCGCGTCCGAAGGGCTGTCGGTGATCGTGCTCGATGAGCGTGCGATGGGCGGACAGGCGGGCGCTTCAGCGCGGATCGAGAATTATCTGGGCTTCCCGACCGGCATCTCGGGCCAGGCGTTGGCGGGGCGGGCGTTCAATCAGGCGCTGAAGTTTGGCGCAGAGATCGCGGTGCCGCTCCAAGTCGACCGGCTCGACTGCGCGGACACAGGACTGATTCTCGAATTGGCGGATGACCGGCGGCTCAAGGCACAGACGATCGTCGTTGCATCTGGCGCACGATACCGCCGGCCGACCATCGGGAACCTTTCCGCCTACGAGGGCAGGGGCATTTCCTATTGGGCCTCGCCCATCGAGGCACGATTGTGTGCCGGTGAGGAAGTCGCGCTGGTGGGCGGCGGAAATTCGGCTGGGCAAGCAGTGGTCTTTCTTGCACCACAGGTGAAGAGGCTGCACTTGATCGTGCGGCGGCCACTTGCCGAAACCATGTCGCGTTATCTGATCGATCGCATAGCCGCGCTCTCCAATGTCGAGGTGCATGTCGGCAACGAGATCGCGGCATTCGAGGGCGACAGAATAGGCCTCACCGCCGTCACCTTCCGCAATCGCGCGGACGGATCGACCCACACCCGTGCGCTGCGGCACTTATTCCTTTTTATCGGGGCAGATCCGAACGCCGATTGGCTGAAAGACTGTGTCGAGACCGACGGCAACGGCTTTGTCGTGACGGGCGCTGGCGCGCGCTCGCTGGAAACGAGCAAGCCCGGCGTGTTTGCGATTGGCGATGTCCGCTCGGGTTCCACCAAGCGTGTCGCCGCCGCCGTTGGCGAAGGCGCCGCAGTCGTCGCGCAGATCCATGGCTTCATCGCCGCACGCACCGGAAAGGATGCTGAATGACCATCTGTAGGCATAACAGCACAATCCGGGCCGTCGTTCCCAGCGCGCGCGGGTGCGAGGAATGCTTGACGATCGGCAGTGCCTGGTTGCATCTGCGACTGTGCCGGCAATGCTGACACGTTGGCTGTTGCGACGATTCGCCGCATCGCCACGCTACCGCGCATTTCCACGCAACCAGGCATCCGATCATCGAGGGATATGACCCGCCTGAAGGTTGGGGCTGGTGCTATATCGACGAGGAACTGATCGACCTCCCGGACCAGACTCGGCAGCTCGGCCCGATCCCGCGCAACTACTGATCCCCGAAATGGGTGAATGCGACGACGCGAGGCTGATCGGGCTCATCGGGCGCGCGACTCGATCAGGCATCCGGACCAGCCTTTGAGTGCCTGCACCGAGCACGGCAGGCGATATGCAGATGAATCGTCAGGTCAGATCGTTTATGCTGCCCGAATGACCGCCGACGACGACATTTTCACCGAACCCGAAGACGTCGATCCCGACGCTCTCGCCAATCTCGGCCCGCTGCGCCGTCTTGCCGGAATTTGGGAAGGGAAAGTTGGCGTCGATATCAATCCCAAGGCCGATGGCCCGGAGCGCCGCGAATTTCTCGAACGGATCGAATTGCAGCCGATCGATCCGCAAGCCAACGGCCCACAACTGCTCTACGGCCTGCGCTACCACACGCATATCACCACGGTCGAAGAGGACACGACATTCCACGACCAGGTCGGCTACTGGCTGTGGGAGCCTGCAACCGGGCTGATCATGCAGTCGCTGACGATCCCGCGGGGGCAGACCGTGCTGGCCAATGGCCACGCGGAGCAGGGTGCAATGCATCTCTCGCTTCGCGCCATCCGCGGCCGGACCGACTATGGCATCTGCTCGTCGACGTTTCTCGAAGAGGCGTTCTGCACCAAGAGTTACCAGCTCGACATCACCTTCGAGACTGACGGCTCATGGAGTTACGTAAGTGATACGATTCTCCTGGTGCACGGTCGTAGCGAACCTTTCCTCCACCGCGACACCAATCGGCTGGTGAAAGTCGGCGAACCCGATCTCAACCCCTGGCTGAAAATTCTTCGCGATCGGGAAAGTTGAGCCGCGCACCAGCGTCGCGTGCGACTGAGTGTTGAGGGCCACCGAGGCCTGATGGGCAGCATCTACATCCGCCCGAACATATTCCTTCGGCCGCTCAGACTTCGGGAAAGTGCGCAAATCCTCGTATGACACCGGGCCGGGCCGAGACCCGCCCAAAGGGCGGCAGCTTTTCCTTGGAGTGGCCGTTCATCATGATGCACCGGACGGCAGCAGTTGGTCGGCTGTTGCCGACCAGAGCCGGTCGTTCCCAGCTGACAATTTGAACGTCGGCTCGTTCAATGGGTCGCCGCGCGACGAACTCGTGAATGAGGAGTTGTTCGACACCCTCGCTGATCCCGTGGCGGCGGCACACATCCGCTGTCGCCATCCCGGCCTCCTGCTCCTTCGAGATCGCGATGATTTGCTCTTCGCTGAACGTGCTGCGCTTCATCTTCGTCCGACTCCTTCTGCTCTGCCACCTGAAAACTGGATCGCTTTGAGCTAGGCGGCGTGGACAAATTTGAGCCAATATCTAGCCGTTGCGAGATGGACCATGCCGAGGAAGCTGCTGGCTAACTGGTCATAGCGAATGGCAATGGCGCGGTTGATCTTGAGGTGGCCGAACATGCGCTCGATGCGGTTGCGCTGCTTGTAGAGCGTCCGGTCAAGCGCCCATGGCGGGCAAGCCTTCTTCGCTTACAGCACCAATTACCTCATCGATTTGGAAAACGCCGTGATTGTGGATGTCGAAGCCACCACGGCCATTCGCCCCGCCGAGGTGACGGCGCAGCGAACGATGACCAAAAGCAGGCAGTTTGGATCGTCCAGCAGCTCTTAAATAGGTGGGATGGTTTTCGCGGTCCGACGAATGGCCGGTTTCGGCATTTCCGGACGCTCCCGGCCACAGCGGCGGTCGACGACAATGTCCCACGATAAGTCGGCAGCACCCGACCAGATCGCGGCGTTCGCTTCTGTCGTCGCGAACGTCGCAATCTGACAAGAGCAGTCATTAGGGTTACGTCGGCCCGCCGGGCGGGATTCGCCAACCAAGCTGCCGTTCAGACGCGGGAATCGGCTCGTCGAGATCGGTCTTACATCGATGTGTTACGCCCCATTCCGCTTTCGGAATCAGGATCGTCAACGAGGGCGTGCGGGCCTTTCTTCCAACCGGGTCACTTCTCGATGAAAAACCGGGTCAACTTCCAGCGTAATTCACAAATCTGGTTGGAGATTGCCCCTTGCGAGCACCATAGGCGCACTTGGTTCAGTCTCCTGTGCCCAACAGGGCCATGCGGGCGAGTTCCGGGATCGATCGCACGTTCATGCCGCGCATGATTGCGGCGCGGTGGTTTTCGACGGTGCGCTGACTGATCCCCAGGTCGGCAGCGATATTCTTGCTGGGATGACCGGCGAGGACCATCTCCATCACCTCGCGCTGGCGGCGAGTGAGGCCGGCGACGAGGACGGCGGCGGCTTCGTGGGCATGGTCGAGCAGGCGATGGTCGCGCGAGTGCGCAATGGCGCGGGTGACGCTGTCGAGCAGTTCGGGCCGGCCCACCGGCTTTTCGATGAAATCGCAGGCGCCGGTTCGCATCGCCGCAACAGCCAAGGCAACGTCGCCGGCGCCGGTAATGAGGATGGTCGGCAGGGTATCGCCGCGCTCGCGCAAGGCGGCGAGCAGGTCGACGCCGTTCATCCCGGGCAAGTGGGCATCGACCAGCAGGCAGCCATCCGCCGTGCCGGGATAGGCCAGCAGAAAAGCTTCCGCGCTGGCGAATGCTGCCACCACGCGGTCGTCTACCTCGAGAACTTCGCGCAGCGTCTCGAGGACGGCGGGATCGTCATCGACCACGTAGATGACCGGGTTGCTAACCTCGGCATCGGCGGGCGGGACCGGCAACGACGGAAGGCTGCCTGGCGGGCAGAGCTTCGCGATGGCCGCGGCCAGCTCGTGGTGATTGATCGGTTTGCTGAGTTGCAGACAGTCGTTGCCGGCAATCCGCGCCATGGCATGGCGCGAAATGTCGCCGGTGAGAACGATGGCGGGTAGGCCATTCGGCATCGTGCTGCGCACGCGGGCCAGCAACTCAAGCCCGTCGATGCCATTGGGCAAATTATAGTCGGTAAGCAGCAGATCGGGCCTGATGCTGCTGCCGGCGACCAGTTTCAGCGCGCTGGCGCCATCGGCTGCGACGCTGATCGCGTGACCGTCCGCCGCCAGCATCTGCTCCAGCAGTTCAAGCACGTCGGGATCATCGTCGACCACCACGATCCGGCGGGGAGTCGCCGGGAGTTCGGCCGAAGTCACGGACCGGGGTAGGAACGGCGTCGCAGACGCGCCAGGTGACTGCGCAACCGGTACGGTGATCGCAAAGCGCGACCCCCGTCCGGGAAGCGAGCGGACATCGACGTCATGGGCCAGCAAGCGACCGAGACGCTGCACGATCGACAGGCCAAGGCCAAGGCCCCGGCTGCGTTCACGCGCGGGATTGTCGACCTGGTGGAATTCGTCGAATATCGCGTGCAGTTCCTCTGCGGCGATGCCGATGCCGGTATCCCAGACCTCGATCCGCAGGGTACCGTTGCCGCGGCGGCAGCCCAGCAGGATGCCGCCCTTGCGCGTATACTTGAGCGCATTGCCGAGCAGGTTGCGCAGCATCTGCTCGAGCAGCCGGGGATCGCTGCGGATCATCGCCCGGCTCGGCTCCACCCGCAGCGACAGCCCACGCACCTGCGCCAGATAGGAAAACTCGCCGCACAGGCGTTCGAATAGGTCGGCAATCGGGAAGACGACGGGCCTCGGCTCGACCACGCCGGCCTCGATCTGGTTGATGTCGAGCAGGGCATTGAGCATCCCCGACATCGCGGTCAGCGTCTGTTCGAGACGAACGAGAAGCTGGCGGGGCCGCTCGCCCTCGACCGACCGCACCAGCATGTCGTGCAGCAGGGTCAGCGATTGCAACGGCTGCCGCAGGTCGTGGCTCGCGGCGGCAAGGAAGCGCGACTTGGCCAGGTTGGCGCGTTCGGCATCGAGCTTGGCCAGTTCCAGCGCCTTGGCGACGTGCTTGCGCTCGGTGACGTCGGCGAAGGTGATCACGACGCCTTCGACGCGATTGTCGTGCGCGCGGTATGGGAAGATGCGCCGGTTGTACCAGACGCCATCCGGTGCGCTGATCTCGCACTCGAACGAGGCCTGGTCGGCCAGCACGCGACGCGCATCGGCGAGCAGGTCCGGGTCGTTGGCGATAGGTCGAAGGTCGGCCAGCGGCCGCCCGATGTCGCCGGCGATGACGTTGAACAGCGACTTGATCGCGGGAGTGTAGAACCTGATCTTCAGGTTCATGTCGAGGAACAGTGTCCCGACGTTGGTGCTATAGAGCACGTTCTGCAGATCGTCAGAGGTCAGCCGCTGGCGTTCCAGCGTCTCCTGCAACTGGCTGTTGAGAGCGGTCAGTTCCTCGTTCAGCGATTGCAGTTCTTCCTTGGAGGTCAGTAGCTCCTCGTTGGTCGACTGGAATTCCTCGTTGACCGAAAGCGCTTCTTCGTTGATCGCCTTCTGTTCCTGGCTGGTGGTCTCCAAATGGAGAATGGTCGCCTGCAGTTCGGCCTGCGTGGCTTCCAGTTCGCGCTCCAGTTCGCCAACGCGGCCCGCGTCGGCGCCGGCTGAGGTCGCCGGTGAATGCGCGGCAGCTTCCTCGACAAAGCAGACCAGCAGCAGTTCCTCCCCCTCGTGTTCGAGGAACTGCACCTCGACTCGGAACCAGATCGTCTCGCCATCATGGCGGAGCCGGGTGAGGCCGCCGTCGACGTGCGGGCAATCCTTGCCGGCCTTTTCCAGTGCCTGCCGCAACCGGGTGCGCAGCGTCGGCGTTGCCATCGCCAGCATGTCGAGCGTCGCATAGCCTGGGGCGAGGCGCAGGTAGCGTTCGGTCGGCCCCATCGAATAGAGGCATTGGCGCTTGCGGTTGACCAGGACGGTAGCCGGGCCGTGGCGGTCGAGCACGGTCCGCCGGCAGATGTCCGCCAGCGTGGCCTGGCGCGCGGGAGATGCCGGCGGCGCGGCGTTGGCCAGCAGCGGCAGCGCCTCGCCAAAGCTCAGCGGGAAACCAGGCTCGCCCGACCGGCTGCGGGCGATGTGGCGATAGAAGCGCTCGGCCTTGGAAATCACCGCAAACCGCCCTTCGGCATCGCCGATCGATTCAGAGGAGCCGAGCACCAGCACCCCGCCTTCACGCAGGGCGAAGTGGAACAGCGCGATGACCCGGGCCTGGGCCTCCGCGTTCAGGTAGATCAGCAGGTTGCGGCACGAGACGAGGTCGATTCGCGAAAACGGGGGATCGACCAGCAGGTCCTGCACGGTGAAGACGACCACGCCGCGCAGCGCGCTGGATACCCGGTAGCCGGTTTCATCCTGTACGAAGTGGCGCGCCAGCCGGGCAGGCGCGATGTCGCTGGCGATAGCCAGCGGATAGAGCCCTTCGCGCGCGGTGGCGATGGCATCGGGATCGGCGTCCGAGGCGAACACCTGGAGCTTGATCTCCCGCCCCGAGGCGAGGATGGCCTCCTGGCAGATCATCGCCAGCGAATAGACTTCCTCGCCGGTGCTGCACCCGGCCACCCAGACCCGCAGCGGCTGATGTGCCGGCAAACGGCTGACGAGTTCGGGCAGCACGGTTTCCGCCAGCGCGTCGAACACTTTCGGATCGCGGAAAAAACGGGTGACGTTGATCAGCAGGTCGCGCGCCAGCAGGGCTAGTTCTGCCGGGTCGCTGCGCAAGCGGTCGAGATAGGCCGCGAAGTTGCCACGCTCCAGCGCAAGCAGCGCGATGCGCCGCTCGATCCGCCGTTCTAGCGTGCCCGGCTTGTACTGCCGAAAGTCGTGCGCGGTGTTGTCTTTCAGCAGCGTGATGATCCTGGCCAGATCGCTGGCAGGCTCCGCTCCGGCTTGCGCAGGCGGCGATTTCGGCCCGCTGACAGCGGCGACCTCGACGAGCGCCTGCGCCATGTCGCGCAGCGACAGAACCCGGTCGACCAGTCCTGTGGCTATCGCATTGCGCGGCATTCCGCCGTATTCGGCTTCGGCAGGTTCCTGCGCGAGGATGAAGCCGCCGGCGGACTTGAGCGCGGCGAGGCCCTTGCTGCCATCGTCGCCGGTTCCCGAAAGGAACACGGCAACCGACTGCGGCCCGCAACTTTCGGCAAGTGACTTCAGGAGGAAATCATAGGGCAGGCGTGCGCCGTGGTGAGCTTGCGGGGGTGAAAGGTGGAGGGCGCCGGCGCGCACCGACAGGTAGCGCCCGGGCGGAATGACGTGGACCTGGTCGGGGAGAAGCTCGACACCTTCGGCGGCTTCCAGGACCTTCATCGCGGTATGCGTGGCGAGCAGTTCCACCATCAGGCTGGGGTGCGTGGGATCGAGATGCTGGACCAGGAGAAATGCCATGCCGGTCATCTCCGGCAGGCCATCGAGCAGGCCGGACGCGGCTTCCAGCCCCCCCGCCGATGCGCCGATGGCGACAATGGTGAGAGGCTGAGGCGGGCCGCGGGCCGAAATCGACTGGTCGCGAGCGGCGCCGGCAGCGCGCGAAGCGTCGGACGAAGCACCCGGTGTTTGCCGGGCGGGACCGCCGGGATCGAGGCCGGGCACTTTTCGTTTCATCGTGACACCGTAGCACCCGGGGAGGTGCACGGCCTCATGCAAAGTTCAACGCGACACAGAGGGCTGCGGATAACGCCCACCGGACAGCCCGGTTCCCGCCGATGCGTAGATTCCGTCCCTTAATCCGGTCCGAAAAGCACGCCATGGTTCGCCCCAAGGTCACGCCGGTAATTGCCGGCCTGGCGTGGAGATTGAGCAGATGGGCACCCACGACAGCGATGTCCCGGAATATCGGCGCATGGCGCGGGCGCGACAGTTGGCTGCACCGCCGTCCGAACATTTCACACCGGCCGAGGCACAGGCGATCGTCGACCTGTTCGCCGATCGGGTCGCCAGTCTCGACACGCCACCCAACACAGCAAGGACAGTCCCGATGCCGCCGAATGAATCCGCGTCGCGGGGGCGGCTGCGAGATGATTCGGGCGGAAAGCCAGCCATCGCCCCGGACAAGCGGTTCAGGTCATCCGTCATCGTGGAATTGCGCAGCGCAATCGCACGTTGGGCCAACGAGGGTGGAGCGGGGGGAGACGTGCCATGAACGAAAAACTGCGGGTCGTCATCGTCGAGGATGACTGCCTGATCGCCATGGACCTATCTGAACTGCTGGCGGGCGAGGGCCACGAAGTCTGCGCCATCGCTGCCACTGAAGACGCAGCCGTCGCTGCGGCAAGGCAGCATGTGCCGGACGTGATGATCGTTGATGCCCACCTGCGCGAGGGCAGCGGCATCGCGGCGATGCAGCAGATCCTGGCTGCCGGCTTCATTCCGCATGTCTATGTCAGCGGCGACCGCCGGGGCGTGAGCGGCCTCGTGCCGGGCGCTATCGTGATCGACAAGCCGTTTGCCATGCACGCGCTGCTGGCGGCAATCGAACAGGCGCGGGCGCATGGCGACGCGGGGCTAGTGCGCGTGGGAGCCGCATGACCGCTTCCGCGTGCGGCGATGCCCGGTCCCCCCGTGGCCGTGTGGAGGGCGGTTGGGTGCACGACCGCGGGTCGCCACCTGCTTCAACAATTCGGCACAGACGAGATAGGCCGTAACCAGTGCCGTGATCCCGGCGGTGATCTGCCAGGGCGGCGTCACGAACCCGAGCCAGCCGGCGACCGGCGTGAACGGCACCGCCAGCGCGACCGCCAAGGCAGCTAGCGAGGTGAGCGCCAGCGCCGGGCGCGGCCGGTCTGCCCAAGGCCTGCCATTGGTGCGGATGATGAAGATCACCAGGATCTGCGTTGCCATCGATTCGAGAAACCACGCCGTACGGAACTCCGCCGGCGCGGCGCGGAACAGGTAATAAAGCCCGCCGAAGGTCAGCAGGTCGAACACCGAGGACAGCGGGCCCATGACGGCGGCAAAGCGGATCAGCGCGCCCATGTCCCAGACCTGTGGCTGCCGCACCGCTTCGGGTCGGACTGAATCGAACGGGATGCCGATCTCCGAGAAATCGTAGAGCAGGTTGTTGAGCAGGATCTGGGTCGGCAGCATCGGCAGGAATGGCAGGAATAGCGATGCGACGGCCATCGACAGCATGTTGCCGAAGTTCGAGCTGGCGCCCATCCGCACGTATTTCAGGATATTGGCGAACGTGCGCCGCCCTTCCTCGACTCCGTCGGCCACCACCGCCAGGTCCTGGTCAAGCAGGATCATGTCCGCCGCCGCCTGCGCCACCCCGGTCGCGCCCGAGACCGACAGGCCGATGTGTGCCGCGTTCAGCGCCGGCGCGTCGTTGATGCCGTCTCCCAGGTAGCCTACCACCGCGCCATCGGCCTGCAACGCGCGGACCAGACGCGATTTCTGGTCGGGCGCCAGCCGGCCATAGGCATCGATGGTACGGACCTGCACGGCTAGCGCATCGTCGCTGAGGTGGGCAATATCCGAGCCGGACAGCACCCGCCCGGCATTCAGCCCGACCAGCCCGGCCAGCCGTTGCACGACCACTGGATCGTCGCCGGAGAGGATTTTGAGCCGCACGCCGGCCGCCTCGAGCCGGGCGATGACCGCGGCGGCGGTCGGCTTGGGCGGATCGGCAAAGGCGCAGAGCCCCTCGAACATGAGCCCGGTCTCGTCGCCGGTGACCGGATCGTGCGTTTCGCCGGGCCATTCCCGCGAGGCCACGGCAATCGTGCGCAGGCCATCGGCTTCGGCCAGAGCGTGGACCTTGGCCAGGGCGGCAGCGCGTTCGGCCTCGCCGAGCGCCACAGTTGTCTCGCCGCGCCGCTGACTGGAACACAGCGCCAGCACCGTTTCCGGGGCGCCCTTGGCGATCAGCAGCCGCCCTTCCGGCCCTTCGGCCAGCACCGACCCCAGTCGGCGGCTGAAATCGAACGGGTGGCGCCCGAGCAGCGTCCAGCCATCACCGGCCTGCGGGTTGCCGGCGACCAGCGCGGCATCAAGCGCGCCGCGATCGCCGCCGAGGATCGCCGCGATCGCCCCGAGCCGGCCGGCGCGGGGCCCGTCGCTGCCAGCGGCGTCGATACTGCGCGTCAGGGTGATTTCCGCGGAAGTTAGCGTGCCGGTCTTGTCAGTGCACAACACCGTCATCGCTCCCAGGTCGTGGATCGCGGCCAGCCGCTTCACGATCACCTTCTTGCCGGCGATGCGCAGCGCCCCGCGCGCCAAGGTCACCGTGGTGATCATCGGCAGCAGCTCCGGGGTTAGCCCCACCGCCAGCGCTACGGCAAACAACAGTGATTGCAGCACCGGCCGGCCGAAGAACACGCTGGTCGCCAGGACCACCACCACCAGGGCCATAGTCAGCCGCGCGGTCAGCAGCCCGAATGCGCGCAAGTCGAGCTGAAACGGCGAGACTTCGGCCACCTCGGCCAAGGCCGTCGCCGCCGCGCCGAACAGGGTGGCGCTGCCGGTGTTGACCACTAGCGCGGTCGCCTCCCCGGTCTGCGCGACCGAGCCGCGAAACAGCGCCCCGGTGGCCTCGCTCGCGAACAGGCCGGCGACCGGGCCGGGCCGCTTCTCAACCGGATAGGGCTCGCCGGTCAGCGCCGCCTCACTGGCGGCAAAGGCGGTTGCCACGATGACCAGCCCATCGGCGGGAACGATGTCGCCCGCGCGCACGCGGATCACGTCTCCGGGCACGACCCGCTCGACCGGCACCTGTTGCCAGGCGCCGTCGCGCCTCACCTCGGCGGTCAGCGCCACCGACTGGCGCAGCACCTCGGCAGCGCGGACGGCGTGGCCTTCCTGCACGGTGTCCAACCCGATTGAGACGATCAGGATCGCGGCGATGATCGCGCCGCCAACGGCATCGCCGGTGCCGGCCGAGACAATCGCGGCAACCAGCAGGATCAGCGACAGTGGCTCGAACAGGCGGCGCATGACTGCCCGCAGCGGGCCTACGGTCACCCCCTGGGCATCGGCATTGGCGCCATATCGCGCCAGCCGGGTGGCGGCTTCCGCACCGGACAGTCCGTCCTGCCCGCATTGCAGCGCGGCGCAGGTCTCAGTCAGCGAGCGCGACCAGAGCGGCGGGACATCGGGCGGAGTCAGGTGTAGATCAGCCAAGGTCGTCTCCGCCTGTCAGGTCGAGCACGTGGCGCGCGATCATCGCGGCTTCATCGGTAGGGATGACGCGGACATCGATCGTGCTGCCTTCACCGTCGATCCGCAAGGCATTCGCAGCATTGGCGCCCTCGTCAAGTCGCACGCCGAGCCAACCCAGCCTGGCACAGACCATCGCCCGGATGCCGGCAGCGTGTTCGCCGATGCCGCCGGTGAAGACGATGCCGTTCACCCCGCCCAACGCGCTCGCCATCGCCCCGCACTCCAGCGCGATGCGGTAGACGAACAGCTCCACCGCCTCGCAAGCCGGCGCAGCGTCGTTGGCCAGCAACACGCGCAAGTCGCCACTGATGCCGGAGACGCCTAGCAGCCCGGACCGGCGGGTGAGCATGTATTCGATCTCCGCAAGAGTGTGGCCTTGCCGGCCAAGGTGGAAGACCACCCCTGGATCGATGGCGCCGCAGCGGGTCGCCATCATCAGCCCGTCGAGCAGGCCGAACCCGAAGCTGTTGGCAATGCTGGCGCCATCGGCGAGCGCGGTCAGGCTCGCGCCGCTGCCAAGGTGTGCGATGATCACCCGGCCCGCCGCCAACGCCGGCGCCTGCCCGCGAAGTTGCCCGGCGATGTATTCGCACGATAGGCCGTGGAAACCATAGCGGCGCACCCCGGCTTCAAACAGCGCACGGGGGATGGCGAAACGCTGCGCAACCGGCGGCAGGGTGCGGTGAAACGCGGTGTCGAAGCAGGCGAACTGGGTCAACCCCGGTCGTGCCGCCGCAACGATACGGGCCGGTTCAAGACACAACGGCATATGCAGCGGATCGAGCGGGGTCAGGTCTTCAAGCGTCTTCAGCACGTCGGCAGTGAACCGCACCGGTGCGACATGATCCGCACCGCCGTGGACGATGCGGTGGCCGACCGCCTGGACCCGTCCCGGCGTCGTGGCATCGGCTCGATCGAGCAGTGTGGCAATGGCCGCCGCATCAACCAGTTCGCCGCGCTCCAGCACCGGCAACCCAGGCGCCTGCGCAAAAAGCGCGAACTTGAGCGTCGACGAGCCGGCATTGAGCGCCAGAATGCTTCCCCTGCCATGCGCCATGCTGCTGCCTTTGCGTGTTGTCGCGCCAATCGCGTTGGGCCAATCGCCGAGCTCGGGCGAGGCTCGGAATCCACTCACAGCCTGGGTAGTTTCCGATGGTGGCGCGGCCTGCGCAGACTGGTGATGGCGGTGGCTTTGCTCGGGATGCCATGGCCGCCATAGTACCAGTGACCCACTTGTCGATCGTCTTGCACGCGGACCCTACGCGCGTTGTCATCCGGCCATTCACCCCTGCCGATGAACCGCGCCCGGTCGGCGATGCCAGCCCTTCGCGGGCGCAGGCTCTTGCCAATCGCGTACTCGGGCTTGGCCCCGTGGAACTGGACGAGGAACTGGCGCGGGTGATCGGCACCTTGTCGGATCGACATCGCGAGGTCGAAGCCGTGCTGCTGCGCCGCTTTGACGAGATCAACGGTACGCTGTTCGTCGTGCCGCCACTCGGCCGGTCCAGTGCCTTGTTGCTCGGCGCCTATTTCAGCCAAGAATATTCTTTCGAGGCGGCCGCCTTGTTCAACCCCAGCATCGTCGCCCACCCCGATCAGGGCGGACTGCCGGCGGGAGCCCTGCGCTTTGTCCTGTCACTGCGCGGGGTGGGCGAAGGGCACATTTCGTCGATCACCTTTCGCAGCGGGGTGGTCCTGGCAGGCGCTGTGGTGATGGACCCGGCCAGCCCGCAGGCGATCTCGCCACGGATCGAGGCGCTGGCCGGCCCGCCGCACGACGATAACGGCCAGCGGCTGATCTTCCCGGAATGTCGCGACCTGTCCGAAATCGTCATCTTCCCGATCAGCTATCCCCAGCGCCATGGCATCGAGGACCTGCGCATGGTGCGGCTGGTCGAGGACGATGGCAGCGCTACCTGGCTGGGCACCTATACAGCGTTCGGCGGCGAGGACATTCGCGAGGAACTGCTGCGCACTGCCGACTTCGCCAGCTTCGTGCTGGCGCCGCTGGCCGGGGCCGCCGCCCGCACCAAAGGCATGGCGCTGTTTCCGCGCCGCATCGATGGCCGCTATGCAATGTTGGGACGGCTCGATCACGAGAACATCTGGCTGCTGCGATCGGACGACCTTCTCAACTGGGAGGACGGCACATTGGTTCTGTCACCCCGTTCGATGTGGGAATTCATCCAGATGGGCAATTGCGGCAGCCCAATCGAGATCGACGAGGGCTGGCTGGTGCTGATCCATGGCGTCGGCCCGGTGCGCAACTACTGCATCGGCGCCTGCCTGCTCGACAAGGCCGACCCCACCCGCGTGATCCGCCGGCTCGAAGGCCCGCTGCTGCGCCCCAGTGCAAACGAGCGCGACGGCTATGTGCCCAATGTCATCTACAGCTGCGGCGGGCTGGTGCACGATCGCACGCTGATCCTGCCTTATGCGGTCGCCGACAGTTTCACGACGATCGCGACCGTGCCGCTCGATGCCCTGCTGGCCGCGATGGTATGAATGCTGGGTAGTTTCCGAGCCTGCAAGCCGGCAGGGCAGGTCCGCTATGCATACCGTGACAGCCGGTCCGGATCGGGCCTTGCGCCAGCTATCGGAACGTCCGCATGGACCTGCACCTTGTCGAACCCACGCACGCACGCACCGCCACTGGGCCGAAATCGGGACCACTCGACCCCGAGGCCTTGCGCTTGATCCATGCATGGTGGCGCGCAGCCAACTATGTCTCGGTCGGCCAACTTTACCTTTATGACAATCCGCTGCTGCGCGAACCTCTGACGCTTGCCCATGTCAAGCCGCTGCTGGTCGGCCACTGGGGGACGACGCCGGGCCAGAACTTCATCTATGCCCACCTCAACCGCGTGATCCGCGCGCACGATCTTGACATGATCTACATCGCCGGCCCCGGCCACGGCGGTCCGGCGCTGGTAGGCAGCACCTACCTTGAAGGCAGCTATAGCGAGTTCTATCCCGAGGTCAGTCAGGACGAAGCCGGGCTGAAAAAGCTGTTCACCCAGTTCTCGTTTCCCGGCGGCATTTCCAGCCATGTTGCCCCGACCACGCCCGGTTCGATCCACGAGGGCGGCGAATTGGGCTATTCGCTGAGCCACGCCTTCGGGGCCGCGTTCGACAACCCCGACCTGATCGTCGCCTGTGTGATCGGGGATGGCGAGGCGGAGACCGGCCCGCTCGCCACGGCCTGGCACTCGAACAAGTTCCTCAGCCCGGTCACCGATGGCGCGGTGCTGCCGATCCTCCACCTCAACGGCTTCAAGATCAGCAACCCGGCGGTGCTGGCACGGATCGACGGGGACGACCTTGCCTACCTGCTTGAAGGCTATGGCTGGTCGCCGCGCTTCGTCGAGGGGCGCGATCCGGAAGCCATGCACCAGCGCATGGCCACGGTGATGGACGAGGCGATTGCCGACATCCGCACGATGCAGGAGGAGGCCCGCTCGGGCCGCGACACCGAACGCCCGCGCTGGCCAGTGATCGTCCTGCGCTCGCCCAAGGGTTGGACCGGACCGGTCACGGTCGACGGCGTGGCCATCGAGGGCACGTTCCGTTCGCATCAGGTGCCGCTCGCCGTCGATGCCGACCATCCCGGCCACGTCGCCCTACTCGAAAGCTGGTTGCAGAGCTATCGCCCGGCCGAACTGTTCGACACCGCCGGCCGCCTGCTGCCGGAAATCGCCGCGCTCACCCCCGACGGCAACCGGCGCATGGGCGCCAACCCCCACGCCAACGGCGGCGCGTTGCTGCGCGATTTGCGCCTGCCCGACTTCCGCGCCCATGCCGTGGCGGTCCGCGCACCCGGTGCGGTCGCCGCTTCGGACATGGGCACGCTCGGCCGCTACTTGCGCGATGTCGTGTCACTCAACCAGGCCGGCCACAACTTCCGCCTGTTCGGCCCGGACGAGACACTGTCCAACATGCTGGGCGCGGTGTTCGAAGTCACTGACCGCCAGTGGGAAGCAGCCACTCAGGAACAGGACGAATTCCTCGCCCCCATTGGCCGCGTGCTCGATTCGATGCTCAGCGAGCACCAGAGCCAGGGCTGGCTCGAAGGCTACCTGCTGACCGGCCGCCACGGTGTGTTCAACAGCTACGAGGCCTTCATCCGCATTGTCGATTCGATGGCCAGCCAGCATGCCAAGTGGCTCAAGGTGACGGGCGAATTGCCGTGGCGGCGCGACATTGCCTCGCTCAACTACCTGCTCTCGTCCCACGTCTGGCAGCAGGACCACAACGGCTTCACTCACCAGGACCCGGGCTTCCTCGACCATCTCGCCACCAAGAAGCCGGGAATCGTCCGCTCCTACCTGCCGCCCGATGCCAACTGCCTGCTCGCGGCGATGGACCACTGCCTGCGCAGCCGTCACTATGTGAACGTCATCGTCGCCGGCAAGCACCCCATGCCGCAATGGCTGGGGATCGACGCCGCCGTCGCCCACTGCGCGCAAGGCATCGGCCTGTGGCCATGGGCCAGCAACGACGCCGATGGCGAGCCCGAGCTGGTCATGGCCTGCTGCGGTGATACCCCGACGCTGGAAGCCCTCGCCGCCATCTCGATCCTGCGCGCCGCCCTGCCGGCGCTGCGCATCCGCTGCGTCAACATCGTCGACCTGATGAAGCTCCAGCCGGCGGCCGAACATCCACACGGGTTGAGCGATGCCGATTACGATTCGCTGTTCACCCGCGAGGCGCCGGTGCTGTTTGCGTTCCATGGCTATCCCGGCCTGATCAAGCGGCTGACTTACCACCGCGCCAATCGCAACCTGCACGTGCGCGGCTACGAGGAGGAAGGCACGATCACCACTGCCTTCGATATCCGCGTGCAGAACCGGCTCGATCGCTTCAACCTCGTCATCGCCGCGATCGACCTGCTGCCGCAGACCGGCAGTCCTGGCGTGCATCTCAAGCAGGCGATGCGCGACAAGCTGTTGGCGCACAAGCGACACATCGCTTGCCATGGCGTCGACCTGGCCGAAATCCGCGACTGGACTTGGGGCGCGCCGGCATGAGCGGTGTGAGCCTGCCCACGCTCTACCTGATCCGCCACGGCGAAACTGAGTGGACGCTGTCAGGACAGCACAGCGGCATTGCCGACGTTCCGCTCAACCCGCACGGCGAGGGCATGGCGCGGGTGCTGGCGCCGTTCCTCGCGAGAATTCCTTTTGCCCATGTGCTGACCAGCCCCCGCCAGCGGGCGCGGCGAACCTGCGAACTCGCCCTGGGCGACAGGCCCGCAATGATCGAACCAGATCTCGCGGAGTGGGACTATGGCTGCTACGACGGCATGCGGACCGCGGAGATCCATGAACGCAATCCCGCATGGAACGTGTTCCACGACGGCTGTCCCGGCGGTGAATCGCTCGGTCAGGCGGAAAGCCGGGCCAGCCGCCTGCTCGGCCGGCTGAAGCGGCTGCAAGGTCCGCTCGCTCTGTTCACGCATGGTCAGTTTGGTTGCATGTTGGCGGCGAGCTGGATGGGGCTTCCAGGCCACGAAGGCGAACATTTCGCGATGGATCCCGCCTCTATCAGCGTGCTCGGCCCCAAGCCAGGACACGCCAGCGTACCGGTGATCGTCCGCTGGAACATGCCTTTTGCTCTCATCGCCCGTGATGGCAATTCGATCGAGACCCGCCGGCCCTGTGCGGCAGCAAACTGAGTATATTCCGGCTTCCTCCCGCAAAATTCGTGGTGCTAACGCTGAAAATGCGGAAAACGACCAAGTCTCGCGGCCTAGCGACGGCCTTGAAGGTGGAGCCAATCGTGGGGGCACAGGTTGCCGCTTCATTCATTCCACAGGAATCACGTCTGCAACGATATCTGCCGGCAGCCGCGCGCGGCCCTGGCGCGACAGAGAGGTGTACGGTTTGAACGACCGGCCTGCTCACCGGGCCAGAGAGCGATTTCCCGCGGCTGGAGCGCCTGCGTGGCAATGTGGCGCACTGCCCGGCTGCCTCGACGACCGGACCTCGTTCGACATGACCTTACACTCGGATCGGCCTGGGTCGACGGTTCGCGACGCATGATCAGGTATGACGGGCGTCGGAGTCAGATTGGCGTTGGCAAGGCATCGGGATCTTGAGCTGCATGATCGGCAACTACTGGGACGACAATTATCGCGGTGGACCGATTAATTCGCAGCGCAACCGCCGGGAGCCGTAGACTAGCGCCGGCGGCCCGCGACATTGAGTGTTCAACACCAGGCGCGCCAGCCGGAAAAGCCCGATACCGCCCTTTCGGTAATGGCAGAGGCCATCCTCCAGCATGCACGGCGGACAGTGCCGCCCGCAAGCCGGGCAACCGCTTGTCATTTCCGACCAGCCAAGGATCCGCGACCAAAACCGAGGGCAACATTTCGACGTTTTCCCGTCGCTCGGCACCATCTACGTGGACAAGTGAGGCATCGATTAGACGTAGGTAGATTCCGGCGCTTTGCGCCCTCCTGCGCCGCGATTAGTGCAACACATAGTGATGTCGGCAGCAATCGCGCCTTCGCTCTCCCTCTGGGCGCGTAATGCAGGGCGCGAACGCCCATTTCTCGTTCTTTAAGCATGACATTGCTCGCCGACGGCCATTCGTGGCCGTCGGCAAACCCTCTCGCCCCTGTTCGACCCGCCGGGATTGCCGGCCGGCCTTGCCGCGGCCAATCATCGGAAATACACATGAACAAGCTTTTCTTCGCCTCGATGCTCGCATCGAGCGCCCTTGCTGGCACCGTCCATGCGCAAGTCACTCGCGACTCCGGGCCCTATATCACCATCGAGGGTGGCGCGGTGAAGCAGGAGGGCGCCAGGATCTCCAGCCCTAGTGGTTTCGAGCATAATGACCGTTTCAAGACCGGCTGGGAAGCCGGCGGCGCGATCGGTTATGACTACGGCCACTTTCGCCTCGAGGCTGAAGGCTTCTACAACCGCTCGACTCTGCGTTCGGAAGAACGGCCCCTCGGCACCGCCCCGCCAAACGGGACGTTCACGCGAGGAGACGGCCTGCGCGGCCGTACCAGCACATACGCTGGGATGGGCAATGCCTTGCTTGGCGTCGGCCGCCGGGGTGGATTCAAAGCCTATGTCGGCGCCGGCATCGGCTATGCCCGCGTTCGGCTCGACGATGATTTGCCTGCCGCCGCCCAGATCAATGCCCACGACAGCGGCTTCGCCTGGCAGGCGCTCGCCGGATTGAGCCTGCCGATCGGCGACAACCTCGATTTGGGCATGCGCTATCGCTACTTCCGCCCGGATGGGGCCGATCATTTCAATGCCGCGGACGGCAGCGACCGGCGCGGCAAGCTTCGCTCCCATTCGCTGCTCGCCACGCTGACTTACAACTTCGGCGCGAATTCACCGGAACCCGCCGCACAGCCTGCCACCGCTCCGCCGCCACCCCCTCCGCCGTCACCTCCTCCTCCTCCGCCGCCGGGACCGGTTCCCGTGGCCGCGAGCTGCAACCGCGGGCCGTTCATCACCTTCTTTGACTGGGACAAGGCGGACATCACGGCCGACGCGGCCAGCATCCTGGACAGCGCGATCCAAGCTTATGGCAATTGCAATTCCGTCGCCATTGCGCTGGCGGGCTATACAGACAGTTCCGGCACGCCCGCCTACAACCTCGGCCTGGCAGCGCGCCGGGACCAGGCGGTGGCCGGTTATCTCGCCAGCCACGGAGTTCCCTCAGCCGCGATCACATCACGTGCCTTCGGCGAAGCCAACCAGCGCGTGCCGACCGCCGACGGTGTCCATGAATTGCAGAACCGCAGGGTAGAGATCATATATGGTCCCGGCTCGGGGAACTGAACGAAGCTGCTCGGTCCGGGGGCAGAGGTCCGCCTGCTCCCGTCGGCCGTGTAGGCGATCGGAATTCATACGTTGGCCATTTCGATCGATCGCCACCTTCGACGCAGCCCAAACGGCCACCAAAACTGACATAACCCTAATGGAACGGTCGCTATCCGCATCGGAACAATCGGACTGAGACGTTCCTAATCGTCAGCAAGCCCGGACCTGAGAGAAAGGGCTTACGCGGATCCACGAATGGCCGGTGTCAGCGTAACCGGACGTTCCCAATCGCGGCGCCGACCGGCAGGAATGTCCCACGACTCCGCGTGGGCGGCTGGCGGCGGCCGACCAAAGCCGGTCATTCCCCGGTTGCTATGGAAACGTCGGATCCAGACAAGTGCGGTCGTTCGCGTTCGGCAGAATGATCGATCAGGAACGCGCCCGATCCACGCCGTTAGGCCGGGACACGGACGATTCTGGAACCTCCTAAGCTCTAGCTATTGGTTCAACCGCTTCGCGATCTGGTGTTCGCCGTATATATGCGCGAGCTTCAATTGGCCGAGGCAAGCGCGGGCCTTGCCGAAGTGTTCGACGATATCGCGGCGCTGGCCCTCCGGTGCCGGTTCACCAACTGCACGCACCGCGCCGAGCCGGGGTGTGTCGTTCAGGCGGCCATTGCGGACGGATCGCTCGACGCGGCCCGACTGGAGCGGTGCCGCCGGCTGACCGCAGAGGAAATCGCCAACACCGGTAAGATGGGCGCGCGCCAGGCGCGGGCGGCACGACCCGGCGGGAGAACCTGATATATGGCCGACCTTTACCTTAAGGCTCTGGAATCAGAGCGCAGAAGCCTGTGGGCCGCTTGTCGGCTCAAAGGCCTGGACCGGGATACGCCCGAGCGGCTGCGGATCGCGGAGATCGACAAGAGTCTGGCCGCGCACAAGGCACAGAAGACTCGTAGCTAGAGCCGAATATCGTCCACTGCCCGGAGGCGGAAGCCTGCGCATCTCGGGTTGGTAGATTGCGCTGCGAACCAAGCTATTCCCTTCCATGCACACTCTTGAATTGCGCAAGGGAATGATAGCCAAGCGGCTTGAGCATCGGCTTCATGACCCTGTTGACCTGGGCGTATGATTCCTTCGTGCTTGGCCTGTCGTGGCGCCGGAGCGATCGGACCCTCGCCTCACATTCGCGCTGCAACGTGCGGATGGTCTGAAGCGGCTGGAGGACCAGCCAGACGATCTTCAACTCAATCTTGGCCGGCTCCACCTGCCACCGCTTGGGCAGCAACTCATCATAAATTCCCCATAGGAAACGGTAGAAATTCGCTTTGGCACTCCGCCTTTCAGCCGGCGCCCGCTCACACCATGCAGCGACCTCGCCGAGTATATGCTGATCCCGCTGCGCGAGGAGGAGCTCGAAAAAGCCCACATCCTCTTCGAAAACGGGACCGCGGATACGCCAGCTCAGCTTGGCATAGTCGAACAGGAAGTCATCGGGATGCGGCCAAGGATCTGCTGGCTCGCGACCTTGGCGTTCTGCCTTGGCCCACATCTGTGCACGGTGGTTCCGCCATTCCAATGCCTGCTCGAAGTCCAGCTTTTGCTCTTGCTGCTTATGGGCCAGGTATGCAGCCCATTCCTTCTCGGCTTTGATTCGCCCGCCAATGAAGTCCCGCTGTGCAAGTGGATTGCCACTCAGTGCAACCGCGGCCTGCTTTTGGACCACGGCCTCCAGATAACTCATCTCGACGGTCTTGCCGCCGATCTTGCCCGGAATTTTCTGATCGCCAACCTTGAGGATAGCCTTGTGCATCGCGCTGAGGTTCGGCACCGGTCGGTCGGGCTTCTCCTTCCGGGGCCGTCCACGGGGATTGCCACTTTCGCCCTTCGGAAACTGCGTCCACGTAGGCGGATGGCCACGACCAATCGGGTAATCGCCCTTACCGCTCATGGCGATTCTCCCCGCATGAGCGACGCGTGAGAAGGTCCTCAAGCGTCTCTCCGGTCTGCTCGAGCTTGGCCTGCTTGCCGGTGAGCGCCTCCCATCTTCGCACAATGGTGTCGCAATATGCCGGGTCATATTCGATGATCCGCGCCCTGCGTCCGGTCTGCTCCGCTGCGATCAATGTGCTTCCCGATCCAGCAAAGCAGTCCAGCACGATCTCGCCGCGCCTGGAGCAATCGCGAATCGCATCCGCGACCAGCGCGACCGGCTTTACGGTGGGATGCATGCCAAGCTCTTGAGCGCGATTGCCACCGATCGAACTGATCCCCGGATAGTCCCAGACATTGGTGCGAAAACGGCCGGTATCGCCAAGCCCGAAGCTGTTGGTGTGCTCCCCCCTGCCCTGCTTGAACACGAAGACCAGCTCGTGCTTCGAGCGGTAGAATGTTCCCATTCCGCCATTGGTCTTGTTCCACACTACGAGGTTCTTGAGCTCCGTGAAGGTAGCCTTCCCGGCGGCGAGCAACTCACCCATGTGCCGCCAGTCCATGCAGACGAAGGCAATGGCCCCATCACGCATCACATTTGCGACATTCCCGAGCGTCGTCTCCAGAAACTGGGTGAACTGCAGTTCGTCCATCTCGCCGCTCGCGAATGCGAACTCGCGGTGCTTGACCGAGCCGAGCCCACAAACATTGCCATCGATCTTCACGTTATAAGGCGGGTCGGTGAACACGAGGTCGGCGCGCTCGTGCCCAAGCAGCGTCGCAAATGCGGCTGCATCCTGGGCATCGCCGCACAGGAGCTTGTGGCGGCCGAGGTGCCAGAGGTCGCAGAGTTGGCTTGCAACCGGGCCCACATACAGCGGTACCGCATCTTCAGGCGCATCCTTGCCCTTCGGGTCAGCAGCACGAGCGTTGTCCAGGGTGAAGTCGATCTCGGCCAGGCTGAAGCCGGTCAATTCCAGGTCAAAGTCGAGATCGATGAGACCCTGCAGCTCGATGGCCAGGATTTCCGGGTCCCACCCCGCATTGAGGGCGAGTTTGTTGTCTGCGAGCACGTAAGCGCGGCGCTCTGCTTCGCTGAGGTGCGACAGGGCCAAGGTCGGCACTGTCTGCAAGCCCATCAGCTTCGCGGCTGCGACGCGGCCATGGCCAGCAATAATGTCGCCTGCATCGGAGACCAGCACTGGGTTGGTAAATCCGAACTGTTCGATCGAGGCGGCGATCTGCTTGATCTGCCTCTTGCTGTGGGTCCTTGCGTTGCGGGGATAGGGCTTCAGTGCGCCTAGCGGGCGTTCAACGATTTCGGCGGCGGTGTTGTGCCTCCGACGCGATTCCAACTTGTTCATCCGATGTCTCCAGGAAGGTGATGCTGCGAGCGACTGCGGAGTTGGTGGGCACGAGCATGGTCCTTCCTGGTTTGAGCAAGCCGTCGGATGACGGGTGCGAACAGGTATAGAACGCGATTCAAATGAACGTAAGGGGGACGCGCGTCCGGGCCATGTGGATTGCGGGGATCCAACATCTCGGCGGTCTCCCAAGGGCTCGCCAGCCGCAGCACGCTTTGCCTGGACCAGGGAATTTTTTCCCTGTTATGCGGTTCAGCGTTCCCTGTTATCGCGCGGCGCGTTCCCTGTTATTTCTACCTCGATTTGGCCCCGCCCAGCAGACCAAAGCCGCAGAAGTCTGCGGTTTATCGGCAGTGGCGACAACCGGACGAGCCATATATCCGGACGATACTTCGCAAATAACAGGGAAAGCAGGGATTATCAGGATGGGACCGGTTCGCCGCAGACTGCGTCGCGCACCAAACAGTCCTGAATAACTTCCCCTCAAGGGGTCCCTCAAAGGTTCGGCGGCAGAATGATCTGATCCCGGGAAACTCTAACCCCGGGTGGTCCAGAGTATGGTGTCGGATCAGAGTGGCGCAGACTCTACATCAAATCGAGGGAGGCAGCGTGGAGCAGGTCAAAGTCTCGCCCGAGATCCACGCGGGTGGGCTTGGCGGCAAGAAATCGAGCGCGGTTCCCGCGCCACAGCGGGCACCGGCATGCAGGCGGTGCGCGAGGGGGACGAGGGCAGGGTCGCTTCCTCCTGGACCGACAAGGGTGACGCCGAAAGGCAGGCCGAGACTGTCGAACCCCGCCGGTATCGCGATGGCCGCCAATCCGAGAAGATTGCAGAAATTGGTATAGAGACCGAGCGCCGTGTTCCGCGCGATCGGCGCTTCCTGCATTTCGGCGATGGTGAAAGTCGCCGGGACGGTCGGCAGCAGCAAGAGATCGACCCGAGCGAGTTCGACCGCGCACTGCCGGCGCAAGGCCTGGAGATGGTGGAAGCCACGGAATGCGTCGACCGCCGAAAATTCCCTCGCGCGCGCAAAGATCGGCGCCAGCGCCGGATCGAGTACGCTGTCTGGCAGGCCGAACGTAGCGAAGGCCTCCAGCCGCTCCGCCACCCATGGCCCTTCGTACAACAGCGCGGCGGTTTCGCGGAATGGCGAATAGTCGATCTCGACCGGTGCCGCGCCGCTGCGGGCGATGGCTTCGGCATAGAGCCGGCCGTTGTCCGCATTGCCGAGGAATTCGCGATCCGCGGGCGCCAGCACGCCGACACGCAGGTCCGCCGGCAGCGGCGTGGTCGCTTCGCCGGCTGGCCGGGACCAGGGATCGAGCGGATCGAACCCTTCGACGAGCTGGCGCACGGCTGCGCCGTCGGCCACGGACAGGGCAAAGACGGACAGGCAATCCAGGCTGGCGCAGGCGGGCACCATGCCGCGGGTGCTGACCAGCCCGGGAGTCGGCTTGATCCCGACGATGTTGTTGAGCGCCGCCGGTACCCGGCCCGACCCGGCGGTGTCCGTGCCCAGCGCAAAGCACGCCAGGCCGGCTGCCACCGCCACCGCAGAGCCGGAACTCGAGCCACCCGAAATGTGGGCCTGGCTGAACACGCTGCGTGGCACGCCATAAGGTGTCCGGGTGCCGTTGAGACCGGTGGCGAACTGGTCGAGGTTGGTCTTGCCGATCACGATCGCACCCGCCTCGATCAGCCGTGCCACCGCCGCCGCATCTTCGTCTGCCATCCGGGCAAAGGCCGGGCAGGCGCAGGTCGTCGGCAGGCCGGCGACATCGATATTGTCCTTGACGGCAAACGGCACGCCCCACAGCGGCAGGCTGTTCGGCTCCGGCGCCCGCGCCAGCAGCGCGGCGATGGCCCCGGCGATCATTGCCGGGCTGCTGCGAGTGATGAACACGGCCGGATCGGCGGCATCGATGCGTCGGTCCAGCGCGGCGAAAAGATCGGCTGGCGCCAGGCCGCGCGCATAAAGGGCGCGCACTTCGGCAAGGCCCAGCACGGGCGGCAGCGCGCCGCCCGCCTCGGTCAATGCCCCTCCCCCAGCATCGAGACGTGGGCAGAGACCACGCGCCAGCCAGGATCGAACCGCACCCAGGTCTGGCTCTGCCTTCCCGGCGCCGCCCCGCCCTCGCGCTGGAACTCGGCATTGGCGACCGCGAAATTGTCCCCGAAGGTGGTGATCCTGACCGAGAGCAGGCGGCGTTGCGGCGAGCCACCGGCGCGGTTGGCGCGAAACGCGCGGATGGCCTCGATGCCATAGAGATTCTGGCCCGGACCGATCCGCACGACTTCGTCTGCCGGCCAGAACAGGGCATCGAGCGCGTCGAGATCGTTCTCCATCAGCGCCCGCTCGTAGGCGGCGAACGCCGCCTCGACCTCGGCAAGCACCACCGGATCATTGATCAGCATCGGCGTCTCCATGACCGCGCGCCACCCCGGCGCGCTCGAGCAATGCCGCCGCGCGTAAGGCCAGGTCCTCGCGCCACGGCGGGGCGATCACCTGCACGGCAATCGGCAGGGTCCCGTTGCGCACCGGTACCGCCACGACCGGCAGGCCTATGCAACTGATCGGCTGGGTCAGCAGGCCGATGTTCGGCCGCGAAGGGACATCGCGCCCGCCGACCCGGATCGTCTCCTGCCCCAGCAGCGGCGCCGTACAAGGCGTCGCCGGCGCCAGCAGGATGTCGTGGTCGGCGAAGGCGGCGAGCACCTCCTCGCGGAATTCCGCGCGGGAGCGTTGCGCCTGCAGGATCGCGTCCGCCGGCAGCAGCAACCCAGCCAGCAGGCGGCTGCGGGTCGCGGGATCGAAATCCCCTGCCCGCGCGTGAAGATCCGCGCGGTGCAGGTTGCCGCCCGAGGCGCTGGTCAGCACGAACGCGGCAGCGCGTGCGCGTGCCGCGCCGCGCAGGCTCAGTCGCGTCTGCGCGCCGAGGGCGGCAGCCGCCACGGCGACGGCGGCGCGGCCCTGGTCATCGGCAAAGTCGTCGAACCAACCCGCCAGAACCGCCACCCGCAGGGGCCGCTCCCCCTCCTGCGCCAGCGCCGGGAGGCACGGTTCCACAGCGTGCGGCGCGCAGGCAGCATCCCCCTCGTCGTGGCCCTGCACGGTGTCGTACGCCACGGCGAGATCGCCCACGTCGCGGGCGAACAGGCCGAGATGGTCGAGGTCGTGCACGAAAGGAAACGTGCCGGTGCGCGGCAGTCGGCCGAATGTCGGCTTCAGCCCGAAGATACCGCAGAACGACGCCGGCACCCGGATCGAGCCGTTGGTATCCGTGCCCAGCGCCAGGTCACACAGCCCGGCCGCCACAGCCGCCGCCGAGCCACCCGAGGAACCGCCAGCGCTGCGCGCCCGGTCCAGCGGGTTGCGCGTCGGGCCATAATGCGCATTCTCGGTGGTAAATCCGTAGGCCAGTTCGTCCATGTTCTGGACCCCGACGAGGATCGCGCCCGCCGCCTCCAGCCGGCGCGCCAGCAGGGCGTCCTCGGCCGCCGGCGGGCGCGTCCGGTTGACGATGGACCCGGCCAGGGTCACGTGGCCGGCTACATCATAGTTATCCTTGACGCCGAACGGCACGCCGGCCAGCGGCCCCGGATCGTGCCCGGCGGCAACCATCGCGTCGATCCGCGCCGCGTTGGCCAGTGCCCGCTCCGGCAGAAGCCGGGTGAAGCAGTTGAGGCCGGGATTGGCGCGGGCGATGCGCTCGAACAGCGCTTCGATCTGGCTGCGGGCGGAAACCAGTCCGCCGCGCACCGCCTGCGCCCGTTGCCGGGCGCCGCTGTGCGCGGCGGAGCTTGTCACCGGCGGCATCATGCGCGGAATACCGGCGCAGGCTCGACCAGCGGGTCGATCGGCGGATCGAACAGCAGCGCCGCCTGCCCCAGCAGGGTGTCGAGGGCTGCTATCACGCCGGGGACATGGTCCGGCTCCAGTGTCAGCCCGGACAGCCGGGCAAGCTGCCGGACCGTTTCGCCATCGACACGCTCGCCGTCCGGTCCGGTCATTCCGCAGGCTCGACCGCATGGTGGTGGAGGATTTCCTCGACCTCGTGCACGATCTGCTCCCGGCGCGACAGGATTGCCAGGAACCCTGCCACGACCAGATAGGCCGCCGCCACTGCCGGAGACTGTCCGAAGCCGATCGCTTCGGAATGGATCAGCCCGAAGAAGGTCAAGACCGCGCCCGCCAGCGCGAAGGCGGCGCCTTTCAGCAACTGCCCCTCGATGATCATCACCGCGATCGAGCCGAGGATGATCCCGCCCAGGGTCGCGCCGGAGCCGAGCACCTGGAGCCCCTGGTACAGCACCCCGTGGTTGGCGAGCGCGTCGAGCCCGACCTTGCCGGCATCGGTGCCCGCCGCGCCGAGCGCGTTGTTGATCTGGGTCAGGCCCCAGGCGGCGATATTGGGGATCACCGCCAGCACCACCGCCGGTGCGTGCTTGTGCGGGCTTTCCTGGAACGCCTGGGCGCCGATCAACATGCCGATGTAGAGCAGGATCGGCAGCAGCGCGACCGCGGGGATGATCGCCATCATCAGCGCGACAACGCCGAACCAGGTGAGCACCAGCATCAGCGCGCCGGTCGCCGCCGAATAGCCGGTGCGGCCGCCCATCGCCTTCCAGCCGGGATGGCCGATGTAGACCGCGTTGATGAACGGGTTGCCCATCAGGCAGCCGACCAGGCTGATCGCGCCGTCCGCCGTCAAGACCCGGGTCGTCGGGAAATGATCGCCGGCGGCCTCCGCGCTCTCGACGTTGTCCATCGCCTCGACGAGGTCGTAGATGCCGAACGGGATCGCGGTGACGAGGATCACGCCGATATATTTGAACCCCGCGAGCAGCGGCGCCAGCGCCGGGAGCGGCACGTGGAAGCCGAAATCGGCAAGTGCCCCGGAAACCTTGTCCGGCCCGATTCCACCGATGTCGTAGCCGAGCGCCTGGGCACCCCAGGCGATGGCCGAACCGACGATGATCGCCATCAGGCCGCCGGGAATGCCGCCGGGATAGCGGTAGTTGCCGAGCCAGCTCGTCAGGATGACCGCCAGGCAGACGACGCCGATGATCGGCGCCATGTAGAGCTGCGCCGCCGGGCTCAGCGAGATGAAGGTCAGCGAAATGCCCGCCAGCGAGCCGAGCAGGGCCGCGCGCGGCGTGATGCGGCGGATCACCGGGGCGACGAAGCCGCCGACCATCAGCACGAAGCTCTGGACGAAGACCCAGGACAGGCCGGCGCCCCAGGCTTCCAGCGGATCGCCCGACTTGAGCAGGACCGGCAGCATGACGACGAACGTGACGACGAACATGTGCGGCACGCTGACGCCCGAAGGCAGGGCGCAGACGTCTCGCCGGCCGGTGGCGAGCGCCAGCTTGCGCGCCAGCCAGGCATAGTAGACGGTGCTGAGGAACAGCATCAGGCCGAGTGCCGGCAGGATGCGGCCGAAGATGATCGGGTCCGGCAGCTTGAGCACGAAGCGGAGCAGGCCGGTCAGCACCAGCACGTTGACGAGGATGTTGGTGCCGAAGCCGAAGAACGCGTTCCAGTCGCCCGGCGTCCACCAGGGTATCGCGGCGGGTGCCGCAGTCGTCTTGCTCGTCATGTCGTGCTCCCCTTTTTCGTCATGCCCCCGGAACCGCCGGTGCGGTGAGCGCCGCGATCACGGCCTCGGAATCGGCGACCCAGCCGAAGATGCCGCCTTGCGCGGCAACCATCCGCAGGGCCGTTTCGTGGAATTCGGGAAAGTAGCTGGCCGTGCAGTCCGACAGGACGAGGCACTCGATGCCGCGGTCGTTGGCCTCGCGCACGGTGGTGTGGACGCAGACCTCGGTGGTGACGCCGCAGACGACCAGTTGGGTGATGCCGCGCTCGGCGACGATATCCGCCAGTTCGGTGTTGTAGAATGCCCCCTTGCCGGGCTTGTCGATCACCGGCTCGCCGGGAATGGGGTACAGTTCTGGGATGATATCGTGGCCGGGCTCACCTATGACGAGGATGCGGCCCATCGGGCCTTCGTCGCCGATCGTCGTCGCCCCGCGCCCGCGCAGGCGCTTGGTCTCGTGCAGGTCGGAGAGGTCCGGCTTGTGCCCTTCTCGCGTGTGCATGACGAAGAGACCGGCGCTGCGCGCCGCCGCCAGCAAGGTCTTAAGTGGGGGAATGGACCCGCGCAACTGGCCGACATCGTTGCCCAGTGCCGCGCCGAACCCGCCCGGCTCGACGAAATCGCGCTGCATGTCGATGATCAGCAGGGCGGCGTGCGCCGGGTCGAAGGCGAATTCGTAAGGCTGGGCCGGGATCGGGATCATCACGCATCTCCCCGTCTGGCGGAAGGAACGGCCCGGGCGAACCCGGGCCGTCTGGTGTTCAGAAGCCCAGGCTGAGGCCTGCGCCGAAGACGAATTGGTCGCGCTTGTGATCGCCGCTGTTCAACACGATTTTGCCCGCCACCAGGCCGTCGTTGAACAAGTGGTACCACTGGCCAAAGCCGTAGAGGCTGATACCGGCAGGTCCCTTGAGGAACGTCAGAGGAGTCGATGCCCTGAGACCGGTGGAAAACACGCCGAGATTGCTGCGGTGACCGCCGGGCACCAGGGAAGTCACCGTGGCGAGCTTTGCGTCGTCCACCCAAAAACTTTTCGGGCCGACCGAGATCCAGGTCGGCGCTGTCAGGGTGAACGCCGCATCCTTGTAGGTCGGGGTCGCCCCTAGTTGGATATAGCCGGTGCCTTGAGGCTTGCCGAAGACGACCGTCGAGGATTTCGAGCTGACCGCCAGGAACAGCTTGGCGTAAGGATTGATCGAAATCTTGCCCGATGGCTCGTCTGCGTAGCTCACCGTGAATTCGAGATTGTGCTGGTCGTGGGGAAAGCCGTTGGGGAAAATCCAGTGCATGTATTCGACGGAGCCGGTTACGCGTTTGGCCAGCGGCACCCTGACGCCGGCCGACCAGTCGAACTCATTGAACACTTCCTTGTTGCCGTCGCCATAGCCCGGGTTCAGCGCAACGAAAGTCGTGGCGAATACGGTGACGCCGCCGGGACTGGTGGCCGACAGTCCGTCGACCAAGTGCACCATCGCCCCCTTGGTGGTGACGACAACCCCGCGAGGGGTGACATAGTCGTTCTTGACCGAGACATCGCCGAAGCCGTGCAACGTCCAGGCGCCGTCCTCGGCATGGGCGGCACCGGCAAAGCCGCACAGCGCGGCGGCGGACATGATCACTCTGGAAATACGCATATCTGGTCGCTCCCTCATTGGATTGCGCCCAGACATCCCCCGTTTTTCGCATCCGCCGCCCTGGCGGCGTTGCCCCACTTTGTATGCGATGGTGTAAATTTGCATACAATTATTGATTATGCAATGCAGTTGTCCTCATTGTGCCACGTTTGTAGGCAAAGCGTTGATCGTGCGGCCCGAAGCGAGCGCCGCCATTTGCGAGAAGTGGTTACAAAGGTGGCGGACGATACGGTGGCCGGCAGATTGGTGGACGATCTGGCCAGGGCGATTCTCGCTGGCGAGTTCACACCCGGCGAAAAGCTCGACGAGCAGTATCTCGCCACGCGCTACGCCGTCTCGCGCACTCCCGTGCGGGAGGCGTTGCGCGAACTGGCAAGCTCCCGCCTGATCGAGATCCGCCCCCGGCGGGGCGCGATTGTCGCCAGCGTTACCCCGGCGCAACTGGAAGAGCTGTTCGTGGCGATGGGCGAACTGGAAGCGACCTGCGCCCGCCTCGCTGCCATCTCGATGGCGCCGACCGAGCGGCGGCGCCTGCAATCGCACCACGAAGCTATGGCACACCTCGCCGAATCCGGCGAGGTGGACGCCTTTGCCGATGCCAACCAGACATTTCACACGATGCTTTATGCTGGCGCCCACAACCCGGTCCTGGCGGAAATGGCGGCGGGCACGCGGCGCCGGCTCGCGCCGTTCCGCCGCGCTCAGTTCGCCATCGAAGGACGCCCGGCGCGCTCCCATGCCGAGCACGATGCCGTGGTGCGTGCCGTGCTTTCGGGCAACGCCACCGCTGCCCATGCGGCCATGCTGCAGCACGTGACCCTGGTCGAGGCGAGCTTCGAGGAGCTTTGCGCGCTGACCGTGCCGCCAGGCTGAGCCGGGGATCGCGACCTCAGACATGGATCAGCGCCGCCACCGCGTCGGCGCCTTGCGCCGCGGTCAGCCCGTCGCGCACCACCCGGCCGCGCTGCAGGACGATGAAGCGGTCGGCGAAGGCCCAGGCGAAGTCCAGGTTCTGCTCGACGATCAGGATCGCCACGCCGAGTTCGCGGCGCACCCGCATCAGCGCATCCTCGATCTGCTGGACGATGTTCGGCTGGATGCCCTCCGTCGGCTCGTCGAGCAGCAGCAGCTCCGGCCGCCCGGCCAGCGCGCGGCCGATGGCGAGCTGTTGCTGTTCGCCGCCGGAGAGAACGCCGGCCTTGCGCTCCGCGATCTGGGCGAGCTTGGGAAACAGCTCGAACACCATGTCTGGCACGCCGCGCGGCCCGGTGACCGTCTTGCCGGCCAGCGCGGAAAGGCCGACCTCGAGGTTTTCGCGCACGGTCAGGTGCGGGAACACATGCCGGCCCTGGGGGACGAAGCCGATGCCGGCGCGCGCCCGCCGGTGCGGCGGCAGCTCGGTCACGTCGTCGCCATGCCAGTAGACATGGCCGGCGCTTGCCCTGACCTGGCCCATGATGGTCTTGAGCAGGGTCGTCTTGCCGACCCCGTTGCGCCCCAGCACAGTGACGGAATCGCCGGCCTTCATGTCGAGCGCGACGTCCCACAACACTTCCGCCCGGCCATAGGCGGCGCCGAGCGCGCGGAGGTTGAGAAGGTCGGTCATTTCGCCCTCCCGAGGTAGATGGCCGCAACTTCCTCGTCGGCGCGGATCTCGGCCAGCGTGCCTTCGCGCAGCAGCCGCCCCTGATGCAGCACGACGACATGGCCGCCGAGCTGGCTGACGAAGTCGATATCGTGATCGATCACCAGCACCGCATGGCGGCCGACCAGCCCGCGCACGATCTCTGCCGTGCGCGTGCTTTCGGCCGCGCCCATGCCGGCGGTCGGCTCGTCGAGCAGCAGCAGCTCGGCATCGGTGGCGACCACCATGCCGATCTCCAGCCACTGCTTCTCTCCATGCGAGAGGTTGCCGGCGAGCGTCTCGCGCTTGTCCGCAAGGCCGACCAGCGCCAGGATCTCCTCGGCCCGGGCCAGCGCGGCCGGCTCGCCCTTGCGGGTCAAGCTTTTCCACCAGCGCCGGTCGCGCGTGGCGGCGATCACCAGGTTGTCGAATACGGAGGCGGAAACCAGCACGCCCGGCGTCTGGAACTTGCGGCACACCCCGTGCGCGACGATGGCGTGCTCGGCCTCGCCATGAATGGGCCTGCCGCGCAGCAGCACCTGGCCGGAAGTCGGGCGGACCCGGCCGATCACCGCGTCGCACATCGTCGACTTGCCGGCCCCGTTCGGGCCGATCACCACGGTCATGCTGCCCGGCGGAATGCTGAGCGAGAGATGGTCGATTGCCTTGAAGCCATCGTAGTCGACGACGACCTCGCGCATTTCGAGCAGCGGTACTTCCGCGAGAACGTCGGTAGTCATGGCGCTGTCTCCGGGACCAGGGCATCGGGGTCGTCGTCGGCCGGCTCGGGAACCACGTCCTGCTTGCCGCGCCAGCGCATCTCGACCAGCCCGGCCAGCCCGCGCGGCAGCACCGTCACCGCGAGGATGAACATGGCACCGAGGCCATAGAGCCACAGCTCCGGCAGGGCGGTGGAGACCTTGTCCTTGGCAAAGTTCACCAGCAGCGTGCCGGCAATCGCCCCGGCCAGGCTCTCGCGCCCGCCGACCGCGACCCAGATCACCATTTCGATCGACGGCACGACGCCGACCAGCGCCGGCGAAACCACCCCGGCGTGGAGCGTGAACAGCGCCCCCGAAACGCTCGTCAGCAGCGCCGCCAGCGCGAAGGCGACGATCTTGTATGGCGCAGGATCATGACCGAGAAAGCGCAGCCGGTTCGAACCGTCGCGCGCGGCGCGGAGCATCTGGCCGAAGCGCCCACCGAGCAGCCAGGCCATCCCCGCCCAGGCGGCGATGACCACCAGCAGCGTGACGAAATAGAGCACCGTCGCGGTAGCCGGGCGGTTGAGGTTCATGCCGAACAGGCTGTGGAAATCGGTCAGGCCGTTGAACCCGCCGGTGCTGCCCTGCTGGCTGATCAGCAGGGTCGCGAAAGCCAGGGCCAGTGCCTGGGTGATCAGCGCGACATAGACCCCGCCGATGCGCCGGTGAAACACCGCCCAGCCGAACAGGGCGGCCAGCGCCGGCGCCACGGTCAGCACCGCCAGCACCGTCACGAGCGGCGAGCGCGATGCCGCCCACCACCAGGGCAGCGCCTTCAGCCCGCTCCACACCATGAAGTCGGGCAGTTCCGCCGGGCCGAGATCGGCCAGCTTGAGGTTCATCGCCAGCGCATAGCCGCCGATGCCGAAGAACACCCCCTGCCCCAGGCTGAGCACACCGCCCTGCCCCCAGATCAGCACCAGCCCCATCGCGGTCAGCGACAGCGCCAGGAAGCGCGACATCAGGTTGAGATCGTAGGCGGAAAGCAGCCATGGCGCACCGATCGCCAGGGCGATCGCCAGCGCCGGGCCGGCGGCCTTGACGGAGAGGACATGGGACATCGCCGGCGCTCCCTTATTCGGCATCGAGCGCGCGGGAGCGAATGGCGATCACCCCCTGCGGCCGGAACTGGAGGAACAGGACGACGAAGACCAGGGTGAGGACCTGGGCGAAGCTGACCCCGACGACGACTTGCGTCAGCGCCATCAGCAGGCCGATCATCAGCGCGGCGAGCGTCGTGCCGAGGATCGAGCCGAGGCCGCCGAGGATCACCACCAGGAAGGCGGTGACGATATAGCCCGAGCCGACCGTCGGCGTGACCGGGCCGAGCAGCGCCAGCACCACCCCGCCCAGCCCGGCGACGCCGGCGCCGAGCGCGAACACGAAGCAATCGACCAGGCGGACGTTGACCCCCATGGCGGCGGCCGTCGGCCGGTCCTGGTTGACCGCGCGGACCAGCAGGCCGACGCGGGTGAAGCGCAGGATCGCCGCCAGCCCGGCCAGCACCAGCGCGGCGAGCAGCAGGATGAACAGCCGCGCATTCGGCAGTTGCAGGCCGCCGAACGTCAGCCCGCCGTCGAGCCAGCCCGGCGCGGTGACCGAAACCCCGGTGGCGCCGAACAGGTCGCGCGCCGCCTGCTGCAGGATCAGGCTGACCCCCCAGGTGGCGAGCAGGGTATCGAGCGGACGCGCCGTCAGCCGGCTGATCAGCGTCACTTCCAGGGCCGCGCCGAACAGCCCGGCCACCACGAAAGCCGCAACGATCGCCGCGGGAAAGCCCAGCGGGCCCGGGACCAGCCGCATCACCACATAGGCGACATAGCTGCCGAGCATCAGGATCTCGCCATGCGCCATGTTGATCACCCGCATCAGCCCGAAGCTGAGCGCCAAGCCGAGGGCGGCGAGAATGTAGAGCGAGGCGACCGAGAAGCCGTTGAACAGCTGGCCGGTCAGGAATGCGGCGTCCATCGTCGATCCTTGCGAACGGTGCCAGAGGACGGAGGTCCTGTCCCGGCCAAGGGCTCCGCTGGCCGGGACAGGAGGCGGTCCACCCGCACGAAGTGGGACGGGGCGAGGCCCCGTCCGGGCATTCAGGTGATCTTGCAGGTCTTGCCGGGGAAGGTCGCCGGATCGTAGGGATCGGGCTGGATCGTGCCCTTCGAGGACCACAGGATCTTGAACTGGCCGTCCGGCATCGACTCGCCGATGTAGCCGGTCTGGACGAGGCTGTTGTTGTCGACGAACTTGACCGTGCCGAGCGGCGTCGGGATCGCGTCGAGCGTGACGGCCGCGGCGCGGACCTTGGCCGGGTCGGTGCTCTGCGCCTTTTCGACCGCAGCCTTCCAGACATAGACGTCGAGATAGCCGTGGACCATCGGGTCGGTGATCACCGCGTCCTTGCCGAACTTGGCCTTGTAGGCTTCGACGAACTTCTTGTTCTCCGGGTTGTCGAGCGTCTGGAAGTAGTTCCAGCCGGCATAGCCGCCTTCCACCAGGCTCGGTCCCATCGACATCGCTTCCTGCTCGCCGATCGAGAACGACATGATCGGCAGCACCTTGGGCGAAAGCCCGGCGGCGGCCATCTGCTTGAAGAAGGCGACGTTGCTGTCTCCGTTGAGCGTCGAGTAGATCACGTCGGGGTGCGCCGCCTTGATCTTGCCGATCACGCCGGAGAACTCGGTGCCGCCGAGCGGCTGGTATTCCTCGCCCGAAAGCGTCAGCCCGTCCTTGGCGATGTGGGTCTTGAGGATCAGGTTGGCGGTGCGCGGGAAGACATAGTCGGAGCCGACCAGGAAGAACTTCTTGTAGCCCTTCTCCTTGCCCCAGTCATAGGCGGGCAGGATCTGCTGGTTGGGCTGGGCGCCTGAATACATGATGTTGGGCGAGCATTCGTTGCCCTCGAACTGCACCGGATACCACAGCAGGTTGGCGTTCTTCTCGAACACCGGCAGCATCGCCTTGCGGCTGGCCGAGGTCCAGCCGCCGAACACGGTGGCGACGCCGTCGCTGGTGATCAGCTTCGCCGCCTTCTGGGCGAAAATCGCCGGATCGGAGGCGCCGTCCTCGACCACCGGAGTGATCTTCTTGCCCATGACCCCGCCCGCCGCGTTGATCTCGTCGATGGCGAGCTGGGTGGCGTTCTTTACCGTCACCTCGCTGATCGCCATCGTGCCTGACAGCGAATGCAGCACGCCGACCTTGACGTCGCCACCGCCGCTCGCGTCCTCGCCCTTCTTGCAGGCCGAGACCAGCGCGGTGCAGGCGAGCGCCGCGGCGAGGAACGAAACCCGTTTCGATTTGGCCGTCATGTCTGGATGGTCCTTTCTAGCGTTGAACACATGCTCCGGACGGCCGGGCCCCATGCCCCGTCGCCACCCCCCGGTTGACGGATCACATGATTGTGCAGCGCACCACGATCGCGCCATGGGGCATTTGACGTAGGTCGCCCCGGTGCGGCAGGCCCGGCTTCCGGTCCGCTCAGAGACACACTTGTCCATACGTCAAATACCCCATGGGACCATGCCGAGACCTGTTGAAAATGGCCGCCATTCGGGCATGATCCCGCAATCAGGAGGCAGCCAGGGCGTGCACCGCGCAGTTTACAGCGATCATCGGGAACTCCGGGCGACGATCAACCGGTCGATCCATGCTGCGTTGCCGCAAGAAACACCTCTTTCCGGCCAACTCGACCTCGCCTTCGCCCGGCGCGGCGCCGCGACACATCTCGCGCGCTCGTTCCAGTCTGGCGGATTGCGCGTCCGCCTGCCCCGGCGCGAAAGCGAAGCCGAGGCCCCCTGCGCGGTGCTGATCAACACCGCCGGCGGCGTGGTCGGCGGCGACCGGCTGGCGCAATCGCTCGCCTGGGGCGCCGGTACCCGCGCGACCGCCACGACCCAGGCGGCCGAAAAGGTCTATCGCGTCCTTGCCGGTCGCGCCCCAGTCCAAATCGCCACCCGGATCGACGTCGCCGAAGGTGCCCATGCCGAATGGCTGCCTCAGGAAACCATCCTGTTCGATCGCTGCGACCTGCACCGCGAGACTCGCGTTCTGCTGGCGGAAAACGTGACCTTCCTCGGCGTCGAGGCGCTGATCCTCGGCCGCACCGCGATGGGTGAGGAGTTGCGGCGCGCGCGGCTGCGCGATTGCCTGCGCATCTGGCGCGCCGGCCGGCTGGTCTATGCCGACGCACTGCGGCTGGAGGGCGATGTAGCGGCACTGATGGACCGGGCGGCAATCGGCCACGGCGCGCGCGCCATGGCGGTCGTCGTCCATGCCGGGCCGGACGCTGCCCGGCTGCTCGAACCGCTGCGCGAAGCGCTCTCCGCTGCGCGCGGCACTCACGCCGCCAGCCAGTGGAACGGGCTGCTGGCGGCCCGTCTCGTCGCCCCGGACGGGCAGGTCCTGCGCCACGACATCGCGCTGGCCCTGTCGGCCCTGCGGGATGGGCGCCCGCTCCCCCGCGTGTGGAGGTGCTGACATGCAACTGACCCCGCGTGAAAAGGACAAGCTGCTGCTCGCCGTCGCGGCGATGGTCGCCCGTCGCCGGCTCGAACGGCAGGTCAAGCTCAACTACCCGGAAGCGGTCGCCCTGATTTCCGATTTCGTGCTGGAAGGCGCGCGCGACGGCCGCTCGGTCGCCGAGCTGATGGAGGCGGGCGCCCATGTCGTCAGCCGCGAACAGGTGATGAGCGGGGTGGCGGAAATGCTGCAGGACGTGCAGGTGGAGGCGACGTTCCCCGATGGCACCAAGCTGGTGAGTGTCCATGACCCGATCCGCTAAGCCCCTCGTGCCGGGCGAATTGCTCCCCGCCGATGGCGAGATCGAGCTGAACGCCGGGCTGCCGGTCACCGAACTGCGGGTGGCCAATGCCGGCGACCGGCCGGTGCAGGTCGGCAGCCACTACCATTTCGCCGAGGCCAACCACGGCCTTGTGTTCGATCGCGCCGCCGCGCTCGGCCAGCGGCTGGACATTCCCGCCGGCACCGCAGTCCGCTTCGAGCCGGGCCAGGCGCGCGTGGTCATGGTGGTGCCGCTGCGGGGCGAGCGCCGCGTGATCGGTTTCCAGGGCGCGGTCATGGGCGATCTGCCGGCGGGAGGGCAGCCCTGATGGCCTATCGCATGAGCCGCGCCGCCTATGCCCAGATGTTCGGGCCGACCGTGGGCGATCGCCTGCGGCTGGGCGACACCAACCTGATTATCGAGATCGAGTCCGACCGCACGCTTTACGGCGAGGAGGTCAAGTTCGGCGGCGGCAAGGTCATCCGCGACGGCATGGGCCAGAGCCAGGCGACGCGGGCCGAGGGCGCGGCCGATACGGTGATCACCAATGCCGTCATCCTCGACTGGACCGGCATCTACAAGGCGGACATCGGCCTCCGGGATGGCCGCATCGCCGCGATCGGCAAGGCCGGCAATCCCGACATCCAGCCCGGCGTGGACATCGTCATCGGCCCGGGCACCGAGATCATCGCCGGCGAAGGGAAGATCCTCACTGCCGGCGGCATCGATGCCCATATCCACTTCATCTGCCCGCAGCAGGTGGAAGAGGCGCTGGCCAGCGGCATGACCACCTTCATCGGCGGCGGCACCGGCCCGGCCACCGGCACCAATGCCACCACCTGCACCCCCGGCCCCTGGCATATCCAGCGGATGCTGCTGGCGGCGGAAGGCCTGCCGATCAACCTCGGCTTTGCCGGCAAGGGCAATGCCAGCCGGCCCGAGGCGCTCATCGAGCAGGTCGAGGCCGGGGCCTGCGCGATGAAGCTGCACGAGGACTGGGGCACGACCCCGGCGGCGATCGACTGCTGCCTTTCGGTGGCGGACGCGATGGACGTGCAGGTGATGATCCACACCGACACTTTGAACGAGAGCGGTTTCGTCGAGGACACGATCGCCGCATTCAAGGGCCGCACGATCCACGCCTTTCACACCGAAGGCGCGGGCGGCGGCCATGCGCCGGACATCATCCGCCTCGCCGGCTTCGCCAACGTCATCCCCTCCTCCACCAACCCGACGATGCCGTTCACCGTCAATACCATCGACGAGCATCTCGACATGCTGATGGTCTGCCATCACCTCGACCCGGCGATCCCGGAAGACCTGGCGTTCGCGGAAAGCCGCATCCGGCGCGAGACGATCGCGGCGGAGGACATCCTCCACGATCTCGGCGCGCTCTCGATCCTCTCGTCGGACAGCCAGGCGATGGGCCGGGTCGGCGAGGTCATTACCCGCACCTGGCAGACCGCGCACAAGATGAAGGCGCAGCGCGGCGCGGCGCCGGGGGACAGTGCGTTTTCGGATAATTGGCGGGTTCGGCGCTATGTCGCGAAATACACGATCAATCCGGCGATCGCGCAGGGGCTGGCGGACGAGATCGGTTCGGTGGAGACGGGCAAGCTCGCCGATCTGGTGCTGTGGAATCCGGCGTTTTTCGGGGCCAAACCGGATCTGGTGATCAAGGGCGGGATGATCGTGCAGGCGATGATGGGCGATGCCAATGCCTCGATCCCGACGCCGCAGCCAGTCCACAGCCGGCCGATGTTCGGCAGTTATGGCCGCGTTATGGCGCCACTTTGCGTCAGTTTCGTCAGCCAGGCGGCGGCCGGGGCGGACATCGCCGGCCGGCTCGGGCTTTCCCGCCGGGTGCTGCCGGTGGTGAACACGCGTGGCATCGGCAAGGCCGATATGAAGCTCAACGACGCGCTGCCGGATATCCGCGTCGATCCCGAAACCTACGAAGTGCGCGCCGATGGCGAGCTGCTGGCCTGCGAGCCGGCGAGCGAGCTGCCGCTGGCGCAGCGCTATTTCCTCTATTGACGGAGCGGGCCATGCAGCGGGTTGCGGCGATCACGGGCGAGGCGGAAGGCGGCGAGGCGGCGGGGGACAGCCTGGTGCTCGATTTCGACCATCGCAACCGCCGCCGGATCGCGCTGACGACGTTGGCCGGGGCGCGGGTGTTGCTCGATGAGCCGCATGCCGTGCATTTGCGCGGCGGTGACGTGCTGGTGCTGGAGGACGGCAGCCGGGTCACGGTGCGGGCAGCGGACGAGGCGCTGGTGGAGATCACCGCCGGGGATGCCGCCGGGCTGGTGCGGCTGGCCTGGCACCTCGGCAACCGGCACCTGCCGACCCAGTTGCTCCCCGGCCCCAACGGCGGCGCGATCCGCATCCGCGCCGATCATGTCATCGAGGCGATGGTCGTTGGGCTGGGCGGGCGCTGCAATCCGATCAACGCCCCGTTCGATCCCGAGGGCGGGGCCTATGCCGGCGGAGGGCACGGGCATCATGGGCACGACCATGGCTGACACCGCCCTGTTCGACCTCATGTCGTGGATGTCGCCGGCCTGGCCGATCGGCGCCTTCGCCCATTCCGGTGGCCTCGAATGGGCGGTCGAAGCCGGGCATGTGCGCTGCCGGGACAGCGCGCGGGACTGGCTCGCAGCAGCGCTGCATCATGGCGCGCTGGCGAACGACGCGGTGCTGTTCACCCATGCCTGGCGGGCGGCGCAGGGCGGGGACGCGGCCCGGCTGGCACAAGTGGCGGAACTCGCCCATGCCAGCCAGACCGGGCACGAACGGCGGCTGGAAGCCTGCGCCCAGGGCCTGGCCTTCCGCCGGATCGCCAGCGATACCGCCGACATTGGCGTGGCCGGCGCGCTCTATTCGCGCCTGATGGCGGATATCCCGCCCGACGAACTGACGTATCCGGTGGCGTCGGCGGCGCTGTTCGCCTGCCACGGCATTGCCGCCGAGCCGGCACTGACGGCGTTCCTCCATGGGGCGCTGGCCAACCTCGTGTCCGCCGCGCAGCGCCTCGTCCCGCTCGGGCAGACCGATGGCCAGCGCCTGCTGCGGGCATTGCGGGAGGACGTGCTGGCGACCGTGGCCGCCGTCGTCGCCCTGCCGGACGGCGATCCGTTCGATCAGCTTAGCAGCGCTGCCCTGATGGCCGAGATGGCGTGCATGGCGCACGAAACCCAGTATACGAGGCTGTTCCGGACATGAACGCACCTGCACCCGAGCTTTCGCCCTCCGCCTCGCTGTCCGGTCCGCTGCGGGTCGGCATCGGCGGGCCGGTCGGCTCGGGCAAGACCGCGCTGATGGATGCCTTGTGCCGGCACTTGCGCGCGGCCTACAACCTCGCCGCGATCACCAACGACATCTATACCCGGGAGGATGCCGAATTTCTTACCCGCGCCGGCTCGCTGCCGCCCGAGCGCATCCTGGGCGTCGAGACCGGCGGCTGCCCGCACACCGCGATCCGCGAGGACGCCTCGATGAACCTCGCCGCGGTAGACCAGCTCAACGCGCGGTTCCCGGGGCTGGACCTGATCCTGATCGAGAGCGGCGGCGACAATCTGGCGGCGACATTCAGCCCGGAGCTGGCCGACATCACCATCTATGTGATCGACGTCAGCGCGGGGGACAAGATTCCCCGCAAGGGCGGCCCCGGCATCACCCGCAGCGACCTGCTGGTGATCAACAAGACCGATCTCGCGCCGCTGGTCGGCGCCAGCCTCGAGGTCATGGACCGCGATGCCAGGCGGATGCGCGGGGAGCGGCCGTTCGTCTTCGCCCAGGTGCGCGCCGGGCTCGGCCTGCCGGAAATTGCCCGGTTCATCGTCACGGCCGGCGGATTGCCGGAAAGGAGCCTGCCATGAGAAAGCCTGCCTCGATCCTGGCCGCATTGGCAGTCGCGCTTGCACCGGCCGTCGCCTGGGCTCACCCGGGCCATGGCGAAGGTGGCGGCTTTGCCGCCGGCCTGCTGCATCCGCTGAGCGGCGTCGATCATTTCGCGGCGATGCTGCTGGCCGGGGCCTGGGCGGCGCGTTTGCCCCAACGTGGCGCATGGGCGCTGCCGCTGGGTTTCTGCGCAGCGATGCTGGCCGGATTTGCCGCCGCGCCGTGGATCGGTGCGACATTGGCCGAAACCCTCGTCATGGCATCGGTTCTGGGCCTAGGCGCTGCCGTGCTGCTTCGCCTGTGCCCGGCACTGCCGGTCGCGCTGATCGCGCTGGGTCTGTTCGGTTTCGGCCATGGCCTCGCCCACGGGCTGGAAACGCCGGATGGCGCGACACCGTGGCGGTTCGTCATCGGCTTCCTCGCCACCAGCGCCGTGCTCCAGGGGGTCGGCATGGCGATGGCCAGAGCCTTCGCGACAGGCCGGCGGCGCGCACCGGCTGACGCTTCATAGGCAGTTCTGTTGCGGCACCCCACCCCCCACGCGAGCGTCGCGCGAACCGAGGCCCGGCTGGCGGTGCGCCGCCAGCGCATCGTCGGCACGCGGCGCAGCTACAACCAGTGGGTCAACGACGAGACCCTGGAGGATTACGCGCTGCGCTTCACCGCGCGGCGGGCGCGCATCTGGTCGCCGGCCTGGGTCGGCGGCACCGCACTTGGCTCCATCGCCTTCCTCGCCTGCGAGACGATCGGCGCGACAGTGACGATCAACTACGGCTTTGCCAGCACGCTCTGGGCGCTGGCGGCGGCGGCTCTGGTGTTCCTCGCGGCGGGGCTGCCGGTCTGCTACTACGGCGCCCGCTACGGCGTCGACATGGACCTGCTGACGCGTGGTTCGGGCTTCGGTTATCTCGGCTCGACGATCACCTCTGCGGTCTATGCCTCTTTCACATTCATCCTCTTCGCCATCGAGGCGGTGATCCTCTCGGCGGCGCTGAACCTGTGCCTCGGCCTGCCCTTGCCCGTTGCCCACGTGATCAGCGCGCTGGTGGTCATCCCGATCGCCGGCTACGGCTTCCGCCGGATCAGTGCCTGGCAGAACTGGACCCAGCCGCTGTGGTTGCTGCTGCAACTGGCGCCGCTGTTCTATCTCGTCTCGGCCGGCCACCGGGCGATCGCGCTCTGGCAAGCTTTTCCGGGCAAAGGCGCCAGTTTCGCGGGCGGCTTCGCCCCGGCGCTGGCGGTGTTCCTCTCGCTGCTGCCGCAGATCGGCGAGCAGGTGGATTACCTGCGCTTCCTGCCCGAGCGCGCGCGCGTCGGGCGGGTCCGCTGGTGGACGGCGCTGCTGGCCACCGGGCCGGGGTGGATCGTCATCGGCGCGGTCAAGATCGCCATCGGCTCGTTCCTCGCGGTCATGGCACTGGGCGCCGGGATGAACGAGCAGGCAGCGACCAATGCGACAATGCTCTACTACCTGGTGTTTTCGCGGCTTTCGGCCTCGCCGGTGCTGGCTCTGGCGTTGACCGGCCTGTTCGTCGCGCTGTGCCAATTGAAGATCAATGTCACCAATGCCTATGCCGGCTCGATCGCCTCATCCAACTTCTTTTCGCGCCTGACCCACCGCCATCCCGGCCGCGCCATCTGGCTGATCTTCAACACGATCATCGCGCTGATGCTGATGGAAAGCGGCATCCAGACCGTGGTCGAACGGGTGCTGGCGCTTTACAGCAACTTTGCCGTCGCCTGGTTCGGCGCCGTGGTCGCCGACCTCGTGGTCAACAAGCCGCTTGGCCTCTCGCCGCGCGGCATCGAGTTTCGTCGCGCCTATCTGCACGATTTCAACCCGGTCGGCGTCGGCGCGATGATCGGCTCGCTGATCGGCTCCAGCCTGTGCTTCTTCGGCGCCTTCGGCGAAGGCGCGCGGGCGTTTTCGCCGCTGGTCGGCATGGGGCTGGCGTTTGTCCTGTCGCCCCTCATCGCGCTGGCGACGCGCGGGCGCTGGTATATCGCCCGCCAGCCACACGATTTCGGCGTTGAAGCCTGCGACTGCAAGGTCTGCGAGAATGCCTTCGAAGCCCCCGACATGGCGCTCTGCCCGGTCTACGAGGGGCCGATCTGCTCGCTGTGCTGCACGCTCGAAGCCCGATGCCACGATGCCTGCAAGGAAAAGCCCCAGGCGGTCAACGAGGTCGCCGCCGCGCTGGGTCGCGCCTGGCCGGCCTCGCTGACGCCATCGGTCTATGCCCGGATCATCCGGTTCCTGCTCGGCTACGCGCTGACGCTGGCGATCCTCGCCGTCGTGCTGGTGACGATCGACCTGCAGCAGATGGCGACCGGCGTGCCCCTGACGGTCGGCAGCGTGCTGGGCTCGGTGTTCATCGCGCTCGCCGCCGTGGCGGCATTCGGTGTCTGGTACCTGGTGCTCACTCACGAAAGCCAGCGCGCGGCGGAAGAGGAATCCGAGCGCCAGTCGGCCATGCTGCTCGACGAGATCGAGGCCCATGCCCGCACCGATGCCGAACTCCAGCGCGCCAAGAATGCAGCCGACGCGGCGAACCTGGCCAAGAGCCGGTATATCATCGGCATCAGCCACGAGATCCGCACGCCGCTCAATGCCATTTCCGGCTACGCGCAACTGCTGGAGCGGGACCCTTCGCTGCCGGTCGCCGATGCCGTGCGGGTGATCCGCCGCAGCGCGACCCATCTCGGCGATCTGGTCGACGGGCTGGTCGATGTCTCGCGGATCGAGAACGGCTCGGTGCGGCTCGCGCGGGTCCCGGTCAACCTGCCAGACCTGCTCGAGCAGATCGCCGGAATGGCTCGCATCCAGGCGACGACGCGGGGCATCGGGTTCGACTATGCGCGGCCGCGCAACCTGCCCGAATGGGTGTTCGCCGACCCCCAGCGACTGCGCCAGATCCTGATCAACCTGACCTCGAATGCGATCAAGTACACGCCATCGGGCACCGCCGGGCTGGAGGTGCGCTGGCGCGATCCGGTCGCGGAATTCGCCGTGCGCGACACCGGCGTCGGCATCGCGCCCGAGCATCTCGAACGGATATTCGAACCGTTCGAGCGAATCGGCACGGTCAGCGGGCAGCCGGGCGTCGGCCTCGGCCTCACCATCACCCGCCTGCTGGTCGAGGTCATGGGCGGGCAGTTGACGGTGACCAGCGAGCCCGGCGCCGGCAGCGTGTTCCGCGTCAAGATGGCCCTGTTCGAAACTTCGGCGCCGGCGGCCGGGCGTGGGCAGGTGCTGTCGTTGCCGCGACGGCCCGGCCCGCCGCCACGAATCCTCGCGGTGGACGACGACCCGGCCCACCTCGATCTGCTGCGCGACCTGCTGCACCCGTTCGGCTTCGAGCTGGAATTCGCCGCATCGGGAGAGGCGGGCATTTCCGCCTGCGCCCGGCAGGTCCCCGAGCTCGTGATCATGGACGTCGCCATGCCCGGCATCGATGGCTGGCAGGCGGCGCGGATTCTGCGCGAGGCGCATGGAGAAGACCTGGCCATCCTGATGGTTTCGGCCAATGTCCACGATTTCCAGCGCGCCCGCCGGCCGGACGACCCGCACGACGACTATCTGGTCAAGCCATACGAGCTCGCCACACTGATAGAGCGGCTGGCGCTGCTGCTCGATCTCGACAATACCGGCCAGCCGGCCGAACGGGCCGCGCCATGAGCCTGCGTGTCCTGATCGTCGACGACGATGCCGATGCGCGGGCACTGCTTACCGGCTTCCTCACCGCCGAGGGCCTGGAGGTCACGGCGGCGGACTCCGGCGAGGCCGCGCTCGCCCTGCTCTCGCACGATTTCCCCGACCTGATCCTGCTCGATGCGATCATGCCCGGGCTGGACGGTTTCGAGACCTGCCGCCGCATCAAGGCACGGCCGGAGGCGGCGCATGTGCCGGTTATCTTCATGACCGGCCTGTCCGACCCCGATCACGTGGTTGCCGGGTTTGCCGCCGGCGGGGTGGACTATGTGACCAAGCCGCTGTCGCTGGCGGTGCTGGCGGCGCGAATGCGCGTCCACATCGCCAATGCGCGGACCACGCGGGGGGCGATGTCGGTGGTCGACGGTGCGCGCGAGCGGCTGATCACCACCGATGCGGGCGGGGCCATCCTGCTGTCATCGCCACAGGCACAGACGCTGCTGGAGGCGCTCAGTGCGGCCGAGCGCGACCTGATTGGCGAGGCGCTGACCACGCTGGCGGCGGATCCGATGGCGCAACCATCCCGCTCGCTCGACCTCGGCGGGGTTACGATCAATCTTGTCCGGCTGGGGCCGACCCGGTCCGGCGCGATGCTGTTCGAACTGCGGCGGTCATCCGACGGAATCGAACTGCAATTGCTGCAGGAAGCGTTCGGTCTGACCCCGCGCGAGGCCGATGTCCTGCTGTGGACGGCGCACGGCAAGTCCAACAAGGACATGAGCGAAATTCTCAACATTTCCGCCCGCACGGTCAACAAGCATCTTGAGCAAGTGTTCATCAAAGTGGGCGTGGAGAATCGCGCTGCGGCGGCTGCGGCGGCAACCAGAATTCTGCTACGACATTGACCGGTTTCGCGACAGGATCGGAGCGATGTGGTACGTGAATAGCCGCTGGATTTCCGGACGCCTTCGATTGCAATTTTGAGGACAGGAAGCGACGATGGGGCAGCCCAATTTCAGCGATGAGTTCAAGCGTGACGCGGTGGCCCAGATTCAACTGGCTCAAGGCTGATCGATGCTGGACGCAATCTCCAGCTGTCCGTCGTCAGAACATTTGGCGCAGATCGCGGCGTGGGCACGCGCCAACTGCTCAAGAACGGCTTCGTGCTCCTTTATCTCGGCATCCAGCATCGGCCATCGGTTCGCCAATGCGCATAGCGCCATCTTGGCCGATGCAGTGGTAGAGGCCGGCGCCTCCGGGCGCAGGGCCGCGATCGCGCGGATCAGCGTCATCTTGCAGGTCATCCAGTAAACCGCTCACGCAAGGGCTGCGGCGCGTTCACCAGCAGAGTCTTGAGTGTGACCATGGCTTGTGTGCGGGCCTTGAGCGCGGTGTCGCGGGCGATCTTAAGGTGGCGGATCATTTCGACGGTGCCATCGCCGAACTTGGGCTCACCATCGACATCGGCCCCGGCCACCACTTCACGCAAGGTGCGGCCAGAACACCGCTTACGCAGATGTGTCTGTAAACTGCGGCCATTCAACCTGCGATCTTATAGTTCACAAGTGTTCAGAATAGCACTGTTGCCTCCTCACCCGCGTGCCGAATGCAGACCAACACCACGAGCATGATTGCAAACGATTCTGCCTGTAACTGGCGTAGTTATTTTACCTTATGCGGGGATTCTTCTCCGCAGTAAGACCGCCTGCAGAGGAGAAATTGTTCGTGGGCGCGTCGTTCGACTATCAACTTGCCAGAGGCGCCGCAGTCTCCTCGGCTCTGAACGTACTTGCCACGCCGGTGGTGGTGGTGTGCCCGGCTGCTTACAGACGGAGACGTGGTCATCATCCTGAACGACATCAGCGCGTTCCTGCGCGATGCCGTACGTGCTCATTCCGACCCGCTGACCGGTCTGGCGAACCGCTTGACTCTTCACGGCACGCTGTCGCGCCTTCTCGCCGAGGGCACGCCGGTGACGGCATTCTGCATCGATCTGGACCGGTTCCGGGCCTGCCGAACCGTGCCTTGATCGGCCCGCAGGGTGCGACGCGACAATCGAATCCTGCGACCGCCCTGCGACAATCGCTTGAGTTGAATCACCGCGACGACCATACACGCCGGCATGGTCCACGACCCGCATGCTCACCTGGACGTCAAGGACTCGTCGCTGGTCGATGCAGCGCGGAAGGTCCTCGAGACAGAGGGCGAACAATGGACCGATCTGCGGGCGAGGGTGTTCGGGATTCTGGCCGGGCTGGGGCAGCCGGTCAGCGCCTATGAGGTGGCCGAACGGCTCGGCGCGGAAATGGGGCGGCGGATGGCGCCCAACAGCGTCTACCGTATCCTCGATCTGTTTGTGGCGCGCAATCTGGCGTTGCGGATCGAAAGCAGGAACGCGTTTCTGGTGAACGACCACCCGGGCTGCGTCCATGACTGCATATTCCTGATCTGCGAGCAATGCGGCCTGACCCGACATATCGACGATGACACGGCGTCGCGCGCTGTGCGACGGGCGGCGACCCGCGGTGGTTTCGCCGTGACCCGCCCGGTCCTGGAAGTCCGCGGCAAATGCGCTGACTGCTCGGCGGGGTGAGCGACCTGACAGCGAGGTGACGCTTTACCTCTCGCGCCGGGCAGCCGGTCGCTGATCCCCGTTTCCCTGCTCACCGAGTTGCTCGGCAGTGGCAAGACTACCCTGCTCAACCGGCTGGTGACCCATTCCGCGTTGCGCCGTGCGCCGGTCGTGATCGCCGAACCCGAGGCCGGCGAACCCGCCGGGCTGAAGCGAATGGAAACCGCCCCCGTGTTCGACGCCGCCCTCGGCTACGCCGGCCTTCCCAACCCTCCTGAACTGTAAGGCTCGGGGATCTCCGTCCCGCAAGCCGATGGCGCGGGAAGACCCCAAGATTGTTGCTTCGATGCCACGCCTGCCGGCGCATTGACGTCATGAGTTATGATATCTTGTATCGTTTTGGCGGTGGCGGTAAGGGCGGCGCAAATGCCCCGCCTCCCCCTCGCCAGGCGGTTTGCTGCGAAAGGATTTGTCTCATGCGATTCACCCGTTTCCTTGCGAGCGCTTCGGTGCTGGGTTCCATCGCACTCGCGACGCCGGTCTGGGCGGAGGACGCTGCAGCGGACGCCGGCGGGGATCGCGCCTCGCCTGCCTCCGAGATCATCGTGACCGCCACGCCGTTTCGCCATTCGCTGGATGAAACCCCGTCGATCGCGGCCAAGGTCAATGCCGACCAGATCCTCGCGGCCGGCGGCGCCAGTATCGCCGACGCCCTGAAGAATGTGCCGGGCATCGCCGCATCGGGCTTCGCGGAGGGCGCGTCGCGGCCGATCATTCGCGGCATGGACGCCAACCGGGTGCGCTTGCTGGAGAACGGCACCAGCATCTCCGACGTGTCCGACATCGGCCCCGACCACGGCACCCCGATCGACCCGCTCTCGGCCCGGAGCATCGAGGTCGTGCGCGGCACGGCTGCGCTGCGCTATGGCAGCCAGGCGATCGGCGGGGTCATCAACACGCTGAACGACCGCGTGCCGATGGCTCTGCCCAATCGGCCGTTGAGCGCCGAGCTGAGCGGCAGCTACGGCACCGTCAACGACGCGGCCGAAGTCTCCGGCCTGGTCGATGCCCGTGCCGGCAACCTCGCGCTCCACGCCGACGGGTTCTATCGCCACACCGGCGATTACGAGACGCCGCTGGGAACCCAGACGAATTCCTTCGTCCATGGCTGGGGCGGTTCGATCGGCGGGTCCTATTTCCTGAACGAGAGCGGCGGCAGCCATCTGGGCGTGGCGGTGACCCACTACGACACCCAGTACGGCATTCCGAGCGAGCCGGTGGACATGCCCTTCATCGACATGCACCAGACCAAGGTGCTGACGCGCGGCGTGTTCGAGCTGGGCGGCGTATTGAAATCGCTCAATTTCGACGGCAGCTATGGCGACTACCAGCACCAGGAAAAGAACCCCGACGGTTCGGTCAACACCACGTTCAAGAACAAGGAGTATGACCTGCACGGCGAACTGCTGTTCAACCCGATCGGCTTCATCAGCAATCTGGCGCTCGGCAGCGAATACCAGCATCGCGATTTCTCGGCGATCGGCGAGGACAGCGCCTATCTGAAGCCGGCCACAGCTTCGAGCATCGCCGGCTACCTGTTCGCCGAGATGACCCTGGCCCCGAACCTGCATCTGGAGGCCAGCGGCCGCGTCGAGAATGTCCGCATCACCGGCACCCCGGCTTCGGACGTGTTCACCAGGCGCGAATTCACGCCGGTCAGCGGGGCACTGGGCATGCTGTTCACTGCCGCACCCGGGGTGAAGATCGGCTTCACCGCCTCGACCACCGGCAGGGCGCCGGCGCTGACCGAACTGTTCCCCCGGGGCGGGCATGACGGGCCGCTGACCTTCGAGATCGGCGATCCCACCCTCCGGATCGAACGGGCGAAGAGCCTCGAGCTGAGCCTGCGGGTGCAGCAGGGGCCGTTCCGGTTCGAAGGCAGCCTCTACAGCACCTGGTTCAAGAACTACATCTACGGCGACCTCACCGGACGGACGTGTGACGAAGACGGCAATTGCGCAGTCGGCAACGGGGCGGAACTGCGCGAAGTGTTCTTCCGCCAGCAGGGCGCGCATTTCCGCGGGCTGGAAGCACAGGCCAGCCTCGACATACTGAAGAGCGACGCGGGCACCCTCTCGGCCGAGGTGCTGGGCGACTACACCCGCGCGACGCTGGACGACGGCAACAACGTGCCGCGCATCCCGCCCTATCGCATCGGCGGCGGGTTCGACTGGAAGAGCAAGGCGTTCGATGCGGGCGTGACCCTGATCCACTATGGCCGGCAGGACAAGTTCGGGGTGTTCGACACGCCGACCCCGGGCTTCAACGATCTCGGCGCGCAGGTCACGTGGCGTCCGTTCGCGGATCGTCCGGGGATCGCGCTCTCGATCGTCGGGCAGAACCTGACCAATGATGTCCAGCAGTTTGCGACCGCGTTCAACAAGGATGCCCCGGTCTACATGCCTGGCCGAAACGTGCGCTTCGTGGTCAAGGTTGCTGGCTTCTAGGGTGCGACGACAAAAATCCTGCCCCGAGCCTGGCGAAGGGTGGGAACCGGTTTTTGTCAAAAAATCGCACGAAAACAAAATCTGGAGCAGGATGGTATTGGTCAATCCAATGTCATCATGCTTTTGCATTTCTGGCTGGCGACGCGGCCCGACCGGGTGGGGAACTGGCGGTTGCAGGCGCGCAGACGATGACCCCGCGCATGGGGCGCCGGTGATTTTATAAGACTTTTACTTTTGCCTCTCGTCTTTCACATGGAACTTTAACGCCGCCCGGTTCCATGGGGAATGCCCGCGTCTCAACGGAGTTCGGGCAGGTGATGGCGATAATCCGCAGGTTGGCGAGCGGCCGGCGCTGGTGGGCCGCGGAAGTGATTTTGCGGACGGCAGGTCTTGGTGGCCTGGCCGGAGCCTGGCTTGTCGGCGCCTGCGTTCATCGCCGCGTCGCTGCCGATCCGGGGCGCCCTGAAGGTGCCGCCGACTTCCTCCTGTGCCTCCTCGTCGTGATCCTTCTGTCGTCCGGCCTCGCCCTGCTGATTCAGGGCCGGGGCCTGTTCCGTCGCGTGCCTCGGCCTCCGCGTCCGCTGCTCCCATGATTGCTGAAAGGAAATCCCCGTGAACGACCTGATCTGGCTCGGCCTGCTGGCCGGGTTGCTGGTGCTGACGCTCGGCTACGTTCGCCTGTGCGATCGCGCCTGAGGAGCATCGCCATGACACTCCCACTCGCCCTTGCCGGGCTGACCGCGTTCGGCTTGCTTGTCTACCTCGTCGCCGTGCTGATCCGGCCCGAGCGCTTCTGAAAGGAACCCCGCCATGACCATCGCGGGCTGGACCCTCATCCTCGTCTTCACCGCCCTGACCGTCGCGCTCGCGCGGCCGATGGGCGCCTGGCTTTTCGCGCTCTACGAGGGCCGCGAGACGCCGTTGCACAGGCTGCTTGGCCCCATCGAGCGGGGCTTCTACCGCCTCGGCGGAATCGACCCGCGCGCGGAACAGGACTGGCGGCGGTATACAGTGCACATGCTGCTGTTCCAGGCGGCGCTGGCGGCGTTCACTTATGCGATCCTGCGCCTGCAGGACGTGCTGCCGATGAATCCGCGCGCGCTCGCCGCGCAGGACCCGCACCTGGCGATGAACACCGCGATCAGCTTTGCCACCAACACCAACTGGCAGAGCTATTCGGGCGAGACGCTCTCCAACCTCAGCCAGATGCTGGGGCTGACCATCCACAACTTCCTTTCGGCCGCCACCGGCATCGCCATCGCCTTCGCGCTGTTTCGCGGGTTTGCGCGGCGGGAGACCGGCAATCTCGGCAACTTCTGGGCGGACTGCACGCGGGTGACGCTTTACCTGCTGCTGCCGATCAGCGTGGTCTATGCGCTGTTCCTGGTCGCCAGTGGAGTGCCGCAGACTTTTGCCGGCAGCTTCGACCTGACCACCCTGGAAGGCGTCAAGCAGACGCTGGTGCTCGGCCCGGTCGCCTCGCAGGAGGCGATCAAGATGCTCGGCACCAATGGTGGCGGCTTCTTCAATGCCAATTCGGCGCACCCGTTCGAGAACCCGACGGCGCTGACCAACCTCGTCCAGATGCTGTCGATCTTCGCCATCGGGGTCGGCCTGACCAGTTGCTTCGGCCGCGCGGTCGGCAACCGGCGCCAGGGCCGTGCGCTGCTGGCGGCGATGATGGTGCTGTTCCTGGCGGGCACGACCGTGGCCTACTGGCAGGAGGCGGCGGGCAATCCGATCCTTCACGGGCTCGGCGTCGCCGGCGGCAACATGGAGGGCAAGGAAGTGCGCTTCGGGATTGCCGCCAGTTCGCTGTTCGCGGTGGTCACCACCGATGCCTCGTGCGGCGCGGTCAATGCCATGCATGACAGCTTCACCGCGCTGGGGGGGCTGGTGCCGATGTTCAACATCCAGCTCGGCGAGATCGTCGTCGGCGGGGTCGGCTCGGGCATCTACGGGTTCCTGCTGTTTGCGCTGCTGGCGGTGTTCGTCGCCGGGCTGATGGTCGGGCGCACGCCGGAATATGTCGGCAAGAAGATCGAGGCGCGCGAGGTCAAGCTGGCAGTGCTGGCGATCGCGGTGCTGCCGCTGTGCATCCTCGGCCTGACCGCCGCCAGCGCGGTCCATCCGCTCGGCCTCGCCGGGCCGCTCGCCAAGGGGCCGCACGGCTTCTCGGAAATTCTCTATGCGTTCTCCTCGGGCACCGGCAACAACGGCTCGGCCTTCGCCGGCCTGACCGCGGCGACACCGTGGTATGACGGCTGGCTGGCGGTGGCGATGTGGATCGGCCGGTTCTTCATGATCGTGCCGGCCATGGCCATCGCCGGCAGCCTGGCGGCCAAGAAGCACACCCCCGAGACCGCCGGTTCGTTCCCGACCACCGGCCCGCTGTGGATCGGCCTGCTGATCGGCGTGATCCTGATCGTCGGCGGGCTGACCTTCCTGCCCGGCCTCGCCCTTGGCCCCATCGCCGATCATCTCGCGATGATCCACGGCCAGACCTTCTGAAGGCAACAGACATGACAACTTCATCGATGTTTTCAGCGAGCCTGATCGGCCCCGCCATCGGCGACTCGTTCCGCAAGCTGAACCCGCGCGAGCTGGTGAAGAACCCGGTGCTGTTCACCACTGCCGTGGTCGCCCTGCTGCTGAGCGTGCTGCTGGCGGTCGGCGGCGAGCCGCTGCCGCTCGGCTTCCAGCTCCAGCTGATCGTCTGGCTGTGGCTGACGGTGCTGTTCGGCACCTTTGCCGAGGCCCTGGCGGAAGGGCGCGGGCGGGCGCAGGCCGCTTCGCTGCGCGCCACCAAGTCCGACCTCGTCGCCACCCTGCCCGATGGCCGCAGCGTGCCGGCCGCGCAATTGAAGCGCGGGGACGAGGTGATCGTCACCACGGGTGAGCTGATCCCGGCCGATGGCGAAGTGATCGAAGGGGTCGCCAGCGTCAACGAAGCAGCGATCACCGGCGAGAGTGCGCCGGTGATCCGCGAGGCCGGCGGCGACCGTTCGGCGGTGACGGCGGGCACCCGCGTCATTTCCGACCGGATCCGCGTCCGCGTCACCCAGGAACCGGGACAGGGTTTTCTCGATCGCATGATCGCGCTCGTCGAGGGCGCCGAGCGGCAGAAGACGCCGAACGAGATCGCGCTGACCATCCTGCTGGTCGGCCTGACGATCATCTTCCTGATCGCGGTGGCGACGATCTCCGGCTTTGCCAGCTACGCCGGTGGCGGCATCCCGGTGGCGGTGCTGGCGGCGCTGCTGATCACCCTGATCCCGACCACCATCGCCGCACTGCTCTCCGCCATCGGCATTGCCGGGATGGACCGGCTGGTGCGCTTCAACGTGCTCGCCAAGTCCGGCCGCGCGGTCGAGGCGGCGGGCGACATCGACGTGCTGCTGCTCGACAAGACCGGTACCATCACCATCGGGGACCGCGCGGCGAGCGAGCTGCGCCCGCTGGCCGGGGTGGCCGTGGCCGAGCTGGCCCATGCCGCGATGCTGGCCAGCCTGGCCGACGAGACGCCGGAAGGCCGCTCGGTGCTGGTGCTGGTCCGCGAACGCTACGAGACTCCGGCCCAGGCGCTGGCTCCCACCGACGAGGTCATCCCGTTCACCGCCCAGACCCGCATTTCCGGGCTGCGCTGCGCGGCCGGGCTGATCCAGAAGGGCGCGGTCGATGCGATCCTGCGGGCCAATCCCGCCGTCGCCGCGACGCCGGCGGCCGACGAACTGCGCCGGATCACCGAGGAGATCGCCCGCTCCGGCCAGACCCCGCTGGCGGTCGCCCACGATGGCCGGCTGCTCGGCATCATCGCGCTGAAAGACGTGATCAAGGCCGGCGTGCGCGAGCGCTTCGCCGAACTGCGCCGGATGGGCATCCGCACGGTGATGATTACCGGCGACAATCCGCTGACCGCCGCCAGCATCGCCGCCGAGGCCGGGGTCGACGATTTTTTGGCCGAGGCGACCCCGGAGGACAAGCTCGCACTGATCCGCAAGGAACAGCAGGGCGGCCGGCTGGTGGCGATGTGCGGCGATGGCACCAACGATGCCCCGGCACTGGCCCAGGCCGATGTCGGCGTCGCCATGAACACCGGCACCCAGGCCGCACGCGAGGCCGGCAACATGGTCGACCTCGACAGCGACCCGACCAAGCTCATCGAGATCGTCGGGCTCGGCAAGCAGATGCTGATGACGCGCGGCGCGCTGACCACGTTCTCGGTCGCCAACGATGTCGCCAAGTATTTCGCGATCATTCCGGCGATGTTCGTGGTGCTCTATCCGGGGCTGGACGTGCTCAACGTCATGCGGCTGGCCAGCCCGCACAGCGCGATCCTTTCGGCGATCATCTTCAACGCGCTGATCATCCCGGCCCTGGTGCCGCTGGCGCTCAAGGGTGTGGCCTATCGCCCGATCGGCGCCGGACCGCTCCTGGCACGCAACCTTGCCGTCTACGGCCTCGGCGGTCTCGTCGCCCCGTTTGCCGGGATCAAGCTGATCGACTTCGCGGTCGCAAGCTTCCACCTTGCCTGAGGATGCCACCATGCTGAACGACATCTCGTCCGCCCTGCGCCCCGCCATCGTGCTGACCGCGCTGTTCGCGCTGCTGCTGGGCTTCGCCTATCCGGGACTGGTGACCGGCATCGCGCAGGCGGCATTTCCGAGGCAGGCCAACGGCAGCCTGGTGAGCGCACAGGGCCGTATCGTCGGCTCGGCGCTGATCGGGCAGGGTTTTGCCGGAGCCGGCTATTTCCATCCGCGCCCGTCCGCCGCCGGCAAGGGCTATGATGCGACCGCGTCTTCCGGTTCCAACCTCGGGCCGACAAGCAAGGCGCTGGTGGAACGGGTCAAGGGTGATCTGGCTGCCGGGCAAGCGCCTGCCGGTTCGGCGGTCCCCGCCGACCTCGTGACCGCTTCCGCTTCCGGGCTCGACCCGCACATCAGTCCCGCAGCGGCCGCATTCCAGGCGGAGCGGGTGGCGCAGGCGCGGCATGTGGCGCTGGCGGCTGTCCGGAAGCTGATCGACGCGCATACCGAACAGCCGCTGCTCGGATTCCTCGGCGAACCCCGGGTCAATGTCCTCGCCCTCAATCTCGCGCTCGACGCCGCCGGAGGTACTGCCCGCCCGTGAACGACAAGCGTCCCGATCCCGATGCCCTCCTCCGGGCCGCAGCCCGGGAGCGCCGTGGCCGCCTCAAGGTTTTCCTTGGGGCGGCCCCCGGCGTCGGCAAGACTTACGAAATGCTCAGCGAAGGCGCGGCGCAGCGCGACGCCGGGGTCGATGTCGTGATCGGCGTGGTCGAAACCCACGGCCGCAAGGAGACCGAGGCAAAAGTCGCGGGGTTCGAGGTCATCCCGCACCGGAGCATCGCTTACCAAGGCCATACGCTGGCCGAGATGGACATCGACGCCATTCTCGCCCGCCGTCCCGTGCTGGTGCTGATCGATGAACTGGCGCACACCAATGCGCCCGGCAGCCGCCATGACAAGCGCTGGCAGGACGTCGAAGAGATCAACGGCGCCGGCATCGACGTGTTCTCCACGCTCAACATCCAGCACATCGAGAGCCTCAACGATATCGTCGCTTCGTTCACCAAGGTGCGCGTGCGCGAAACGCTGCCGGATCGCGTGCTTGAAGAGGCCGAGATCGAGATCGTCGATATTCCGCCGGACGAACTCATCGAGCGGCTCACGCAGGGCAAGGTCTACGTGCCCCATGAGGCAAGCCGGGCGCTCGGACACTTTTTCTCCAAGTCGAACCTTTCGGCCTTGCGCGAGCTGGCGCTGCGTCGGGCCGCCCAGGCGGTCGATGCGCAGATGCTCGACTATATTCGCGCTCACGCGGTCGGCGGCGTCTGGGCGGCAAATGACCGGGTCGTGGTGGCGATCGGCGAGCAGCCCGGCGCGGCCGAACTGGTCCGTGCGGCCAAGCGCCACGCCGATGCCCTGCGAGCACCGTGGACAGTCGTGCACATCGAGACGCCACGGGATGCCCGGTTTACCGATGCCGAAAACGCGCGACTGGCTACAGCCCTTGGCCTCGCCGCTCAGCTTGGCGCACAGGTGGCCACGCTTCCGGCCGAAAGCATCGTCGAAGGGCTCAAGCAATTTCTCGCCGATGCCCGCGCCACCCAGCTGATCGTCGGCAAATCCGTGCGCTCGAAATGGTTCGAGTGGCGCCATGGCTCGGTGGTTGACCGGCTGGTGCGCGAAACGCCGGACGTCGCCATCCATGTCCTGCCGATGGCCGCGTCCGCATCGCCGGCATCGCCACGCCGCCCTGCGCCAGCAAATCCGTGGGGTCGCCCGTCCGGCTATCTTCAGGCGATTGTCCTGACCGCGCTGGTCACGCTGCTGGGCGTCGGCATCTTCGCCACCGGCAGCATTACCAACATCGCCTTGCTCTACCTGCTGCCCGTGATGTTCGCCGCCACCCGACACGGTCTTCGTACCGGCGTCGTCACCGGTCTCATCTGTTCACTGACCTACAATTTCTACTTCATCCCGCCCTTGCACACCTTCACGGTCGAGGACCCGCAAAACATCATCACCGTGCTGGTCCTCCTCGGCGTGGCCACCGCCTCCAGCAAGCTGGCAGCGCGCTCGCGCGAGCAGGCCCTGCTCGCCCAGGCCAGCGCCGCTCAAAACAGTGCCCTGGCCGGCTTTGCCCGCCTGCTGACCGGCATCCGCACCCGCGAGGAGCTGGGTCAGCTCGTCTGCGCGGAAATCGCCCGCCTGCTCGATGTGCGCACGGTGCTGCTCGTGCTGGACGGCGACGCGCTTGCCATCCTGTCGGCGACTCCTCCGGTTTCAGGTCTCGAAACCCTTGATGAGGCAGCCGCGCGCTGGGCATTCGACCATCACCAGGCGGCCGGGCGCGGATCGGATACGCTCACCGCGTCGGAGTGGCTGTTCCAACCCATCGGCACCAGCAGCACGGTTCATGGCGTGCTTGGCATCGCACGGGCCGATGCAGGGGTTCCCGTCCGGTCCGACCAGTTGCCCCTGCTCGTCAGCCTGCTCGACCAGGCAGGTCTGGCCCTGGAACGCATCGCTCTGGAAGGAGCATTGGCCGGCATTGTCGAGTTGCGGGACCGCGACTGTCCGTGAGGCGGTGCGGAATGGCGGGGCCGCCGGCGACTGCTGCCGGACCGAGCCAGAGCCGCTGTCGTATCATCCTGCGGCGGTCAGCATCGCGGCGCGCAGTCGTTCGGCCCACAGGCGCTGGCCTTCGGTGTCCGCGATCAGATCCTGCCGGACTTCGAGTTCGGCATATGGCAAGCCGCGTCGAAAGGCATGGTGAGGCACGGTGTAGTCGGTCCCGTCCATCCGATAGGGCTCGTTGTCCCCGACCGTGACATTCGCCTGTCGGCGCAGCACGCGCAGCAGGGCCAGGGCAAAGCCTGTCTCCCCTTCCGAATGCAGCACGCCGACATGCCAGGGCCGCCGGACCCCGCCCATGACCGGTGTGAAGCTGTGCAGGGCGATCAGGATGGTAGGCCGACGATCGCGCGCACGTTCGGCGATGATGGTGGCGAGCCGAGCGTGGTATGGCGCATGAATCCCGTCGATGCGACGTTGCCGGTCGATCGCGGCAAGCCCTCCGTTTCCCGGAACGGGCGTGCCGTCCGACATGTCCGGCATGGCATCGGCCGATGCAGGATCGCGATTGCAGTCGATCACCAGCCGCGAGTAGTGCTGGTGGACAAATGTCGCGTCGAGCCGCGCGGCGAGCATTTCCCCCAAACCCCGCACGCCGATGTCCCAGCTGATATGGCGTTCCCGCACTTCGGCAGGCAGCCCGAGCGCATTGAGCTTGCGCGGAACGGCATTTCCGGCATGGTCGCCGACAAGGAGGAAAGGCGACCCTCCGCCGGCGTTGATGGTCGCAACGGGCGCAGGCTCGTCCCGATCGAGCAACGCTTCGCAGTCAGGCATCGTCATTCGGGAAGTGCTCCATGCCTCTGCTGACGATCCGCCATGTGACCGAATACCGCTTTCGGCAACCGGTCTCCTTCGGGGAGCATCGCCTGATGATGCGGCCGCGGGAAAGCTTCGATCAGCGGCTGATAGAGGCGCGGCTCGATATCACGCCGGAACCCGCCGAGCTCCGCTGGCTCCATGATGTCTTCGGGAATTCGGTGGCGGTCGCGCTGTTCGAAGGCCGCGCCGAGACCCTGCGGGTGGAAAGCGAGGTCTCGCTCGACCATGCCCCGCTCGGCGAGGGGCAGGTCGACGTGGAGACGTATGCCCGGCTTTTTCCCTTTACCTATTCCTCCGAGGATATCCCCGATCTGCTGCGCTCGATCGAGCGGCAGCATCTCGATCCAGGCCGGGTCGTGGACAATTGGGCCCGGGCTTTCGTGCACAACGACGGGACGACCGGAACGGTGGCGCTGCTGAGCGACATGGCGCTCAGCATAAAGCGCGACTTCACTTATGTGGCGCGTCACGAAAAGGGGACGCAGTCCCCCGTGGAAACGCTCGAGAAGCGCAGCGGCACCTGTCGCGATTTTGCGGTCTTGATGATCGAGGCCGTGCGCGCGCTGGGTTTCGCGGCGCGGTTCGTATCCGGTTATGTCTACAATCCCTCGAGGACGGAAGGCGTGCTGGGCGGCGGCAACACCCACGCGTGGGTCCGCATTTTCCTGCCCGGCTCCGGCTGGGTCGAGTTTGACCCAACCAACGGCATCATCGGCAATCGCGGCCTGATCCGGGTCGCCGTCGCGCGCGACCCCTATCAGGCCATACCGCTGTGGGGCACGTGGCACGGTCGCCCTTCGAGCTACCTCGGGATGACGGTCGATGTCGAGGTGACGTCGGTCGGCTGATCCGCTGCGCGGGCCTCGGGACGGTCCGGCGCAGGTCCTGTTCGGCAACTTATCCCGAAAGACCGACCCGGTCTTCATCGGTATAGACATCGAAGCGGGTGAGCGTCGCCGGGCCGAAGGCATTGGTCAGCGCGACATCGGTCGCATCCCGGCCCCGCGCCATCAGGATGCGCCCCCGGCGCGGATAATTGTGCCGCGCATCGAAGACATACCACTGGCCGTCCAGATAGGCTTCGAACCAGGCCGAAAAATCCATGTCTCCCACCACGGCCGGCAAATCCATGTCCCCCATGTAGCCGGTGCAATATCGTGCCGGTATATTCATGCAGCGGCACAGCGTGACCGCAAGATGCGCGAAGTCACGGCAGACGCCGACCTTTTCCTGATAGACGTCCCATGCGGTCTTGGTCGGGCGGGCCGAGAGATAGTCGAACCCGATATGTTCGTGAACGAAGCTGACGATCGCCTGCACGCGGCTCCAGCCGGGAGCAGTGCCGCCGAACTGGGACCAGGCGACGTCCACCAGGCGATCGGTCTCGCAATAGCGACTGCCCAGAAGATACAGCAGGACTTCGTCCGGCAGCTCCTCCACGGCGAGCTGACGTGCATCGGGCACGACGGGGTCCGGCTCGAACGAATCCTCGATGACGAAGCCGCAAGAAATCGAGATGCCGCCTTCCGGTATCGTCAGCCGGCTGCAAGTATTTCCGAACGAATCCATGTAGTCGTAAATGGGAACATCGGGCGTGGTGAAAATCCGTTGCGCGGTCCGTAAATCCTTGTTCCGGCTGGGATGAACGCTGAGGTTCGCCAGCATCGCCGTTGGGTGTTGCGTATGGAAGTCGATATCGTATCCCGCGCGGATCAGCATGGATGCACCTTTGGTGAGGGGAAGCGCAGAAGTGCCGCCAATGATTTCGCCGGCCGCTGTCATACTATCGCAGTATACGGCCATTGGTTCCAGTTTGACCGAGGTCCATTGCACATCGTCGGCACTCGACAATCCCCCGGGACGGCCGCCTTATGCCTGACTGCCGCCGCTCAGAGAATGACGGCTTCATCCCCGATGTCAGCCACGGACCCGAGAAACCGATGCGCGGAACGCAAGACAGCCTGCGACGACTGAACCGGATTGCCCGCACGGAAACAATCAACGTGTGTGGCAATACGAGCAGCGGTTGAAACAGGACACTCAGGTCGGCTGCACCACCATGGCGAAGAGCCGGTCCAGGTTCAGCTGGATGTCCTGCACCGCGGGGTTGCCGGCGTATTTTGCCATGCCCAGCGGCAGGCTCATGCTCTCGTGCAGGGCTGACGCCTCGGCATCGCTGAGGATGCCCCGGCTTCTCAGGATGTTTGCCAGGCTGACGATTCCGTTGATCGCCGAGATATCGGATGCCTCGCGCGCTTCGAGCAGCTGGGTGTCGACCGGGCCGGGAAAATCCGTCATGGAACGCCTCCGTTATCGTTGTGCGAGTCCCGATCGCTGCGTGGACGAATTCCTGGTGAACCTGGCCCCGCCTGGGCCGCCAAAGGGAACTGGCGGCCACGCAAGCGTCGCTAGGTCTTGATCGTGACCATGCCGACCGGGGCCGGCCTGGCCGAAGGACTGGACGCGTTCGGCTTCGGCGGCTTGGTCGCCTTGGGCTTGCGAGCCTCCTTGTTCGACTTTTTCTGACCCTTGGCCATGGCGATGGCTTCCTTGGATGAAAACTTCGGGTGGCGGCCAAATGGCTAGCGGATCCTGTGAACCGCCCGGATTGGCATCCGTCGCGGACTATTTCGTGGCATATTCCCCGGGACGAGCGCCGAAGTTCTCCTGCGCGAATGCGCGAGCGGCGGCGGTGGTCTTGAACAGCTCGCTCTGAAGCTCAGCGGTAACCAGTCGATAGCCTTGCGAGTTGTAGCGGGCGTTGCGGACGGTCAATCGGACATTCCCGTCGTCATCCTTGTTGATGAGAAAGGGGCGATCTTTTGGTTCGGTCAATGTTCGGCTCCCGCACACGTCAGGTTCTGGGAAAGAGCAGTGCGACCGGCCGGCCGCACTGCGCAATCTTGGTTACGCGGACTGAAGATTGACCGCGGATGTCTTGCCGCGGCGGTCCTGCTCAAGCTCGTAGGAAACGCGCTGTTCCTTATCGAGCGAATGCATACCGGCGGCCTGGACGGCACTGATGTGCACGAAGGCATCGTTGCCGCCGTCGTCGGGCGCGATGAAGCCATAGCCCTTGTCGGCATTGAAGAATTTGACGGTTCCAGTGGTCATAATGAGAATCCTTTGTCCCATGCGTGACGGGTTGCGCCAACAGCGGCGCATCCCGGCTTCGGTGAGGCTAGAAAGGGACAAAGGCGGGAGCGTGAGCAGCCCGAAAGGTCCGTCGCATGCGACGTCAGCCGTTTGCATATAGGCAGGGTGGCGAAAATTGCAACCTCGTCGGCCGGCGATCATGCCCCGTCACCGCCATCAGCGCCAACGTCTCGTCGGTCTCCGGCACCGGTGCATGACAGAGCACGTTCCGACCGATCGGGGTCACCGTGACTGGTCGGAACGTGCTCTGAAACCCTGCCCGGATTTCCGGCACCGACTCGGTTCGACGGCCTTGAGGGCCGCACCGATCAGCACGAGTGCCGGACCATCGGTCGCTCTGCCGGGTGCGGCGACACTCAGCAGGTCAAGGCGCGTGACGATCCGCTGTTCGGTGGGAAGGCTGGCGTTTTCGACAACGGCGACGGGCGTGTCTCCCCGCAGCCCGTTTTGCATGAGCTTGCTCGCGATCTCCTGAACGGCCGCCTTCCCCATGTAGATCGCCAGGGTGGTGTGCGGGTCTGCCAGGGCCTGCCAGTCGAGATCGAGCGGCTCACCGGCGCGGGCGTGGGCGGTAACGAGCACGAGCTTGCGGGAAAGGCCGCGCAGGGTAAGCGAGCGGCCGAGGCTGGCCGCGGCTGCGCTGGCCGCGGTGATCCCGGGGCAGATGCTGACCGGCACTCCGGCTTCCCGGCAAGCTTGCAGTTCTTCGGTGGCCCTTGCGAAAATGGCGGGATCGCCACCCTTCAGCCGAACCACGCGCTCACCGGCGAGGGCCGCTGCAACCAGCAGCTCGTTGATCGAGCCTTGGTCCTTCGAATGCCGGCCTGACCGCTTGCCGACGGGAACCACCCGGGCGGTGCGCGGCACCAGTTCCAGTACGCCGGGGCCAACCAGTGCGTCAGGGAATACCACTGTCGCCGATCCGATGAGGCGTTCGGCCTTGCGGGTGAGAAGGTCGGGATCGCCCGGGCCGGCGCCGACCAGCCAGACCGATCCATCGGGAAAGTCGTTCATTCCGCAGCCTCCTTGTCGGTTGCCAGCATCTCCCCCAGCAGCCGGGCGATGGCCGGACGGCAGCTTCCGCAGTTGGTGCCGGCGCAGGTCCGGTCGCCGATCGCCTTGACGGTAAAGGCGCCTTCGCGGGCGGCCGCGGCGATCGCATTGATGCCGACGCCGTGGCAGACGCACACGACCGGGCCATTGTCCGCCTGCGGCCGGGCCGGGCGACCGGCCAGAAGCTCCTGGCTGGAAGCCCCCTGGCTGCCGAGCTGGGCTGCCACCCACTCGCGCGGCGGAAGCTGGCCCGAACGGGTGACGAACAGGGCCGCGCTCAACTCTGCGTTGTCGCCCCTGACGACGACGCGCCGCATGCCACGGCTGTCGTCCGCCGCTTCGAGGCGAATGCCGTCAGGGAGCAAGGCCTCGACGTCGATGGTGCCGGTTCCGGCCAATTCATACAGCCAGCCTTGCGGCAATCGCGAACGGCTCCACCAGAGCAGCGATGGCAGTTTCGCCGCGTCCCGGCAAACCAGGAACGCGCGCCATCCGGGCAGGACCGGCTCTGCCCGCGCCGGCGTGTTCTTGAAGCCCGGCTGGCCGGAGAACGGGTCGGTGTCCTGAAGTGGCAGGCGGTTGGCGCGGCCTTCCCCGGCCATTTCATCGGTCCAGTGCATCGGGACAAACAGATCGCCCTTGCGCTGGCCATGGTTGATGTTGACCCTGAATATCGCCGAACCGACGCGCGTCAGCACCCTGGCCAGTCCGCCATCGGCCAGGCCGGCCTTCGCGGCATCGTCGGGGTGAACCTCCAGCAAGGGCTCGCGCCGATGCTGGGACAGGGTGGGCGAGAGGCCCGTGCGGGTCATCGTGTGCCACTGATCGCGGTAGCGGCCGGTATTGAGGCTGTACGGATAGTCCGCCTCCACGACCGCCGGTGGCGCGATGACGGGGACAAGCCGGGCCTTGCCGCCCGACTGGCCCGGCCTGGCGCCAAGCGGGTAGGCCCCGCCCCACAGGAAAGGCGCCATGGTTTCGTATTCGGCGGCGCTGACCTGCGCATGGCCGGTCAGGTCGAGCGCCATGCCCCGCGCCTTGGCCAGCGCGGTCATCGCGGCATATTCGCGGAAGATCGCCGCAGGACCGTCGTAGTCGAACGCGTGGCGCCATCCCATCCGGGCGGCGAACTGGCCGAGGATGGCCCAGTCGGCGCGGGCCTCTCCCGGCGGCGGGAAAAGCGCCCGCTGGCGGCTGATGCGGCGTTCGGAATTCGTGACGGTCCCGTCCTTTTCGCCCCATGCCAGCGCCGGCAGGCGCAGGTGCGCGAACCGCGCGGTGTCGGTGTCCGCCATGACGTCCGAAACGACCACGGTTTCGCAGCGCGCGAGGGCTTCCCGCACGAAGCCGGCGTCCGGCATCGATACCGCCGGGTTCGTGGCCATGATCCAGAGGAATCTGACGCGCCCGTCGTGGACGGCCCTGAACAGGTCGACGGCCTTGAGCCCCGGGCCTGCGCAGATGTTCGGGGCGTTCCAGAAGATGGCCGCGTCGGCGCGTTCCCCGGCGGAAAACCCGAGGTGGCAGGCCAGCATGTTGGCCAGGCCACCGACCTCGCGCCCGCCCATCGCGTTGGGTTGGCCGGTGATGGAGAATGGCCCCGTTCCCGGCGCGTCGATTCTGCCCGTGGCCAGGTGCAGGTTGATGATCGCATTGCCCTTGTCGGTGCCGGAGCGCGACTGGTTGGCCCCCTGGCTGAACAGCGTGACCATGCGGGGATGGGTGGCGACGAGTTCGGCAAGCCGGGCGAACAGGTCCTCCGGCACGCCGGACGAGCGGGGATCAAGCCCTTCGATGAAGCCGGATGGAACGGTGCAGCTGTCGCTGAGGAATGCGTGGTCGAGAAGCCCGCGCCGACTCATCTCGGCGAGCAGGGCATTGAACAGGGCGACATCGCCGTCCGGAGCGACCGGGACGTGAAGATCGGCCTGTTCGGCCGTTTCGGTGCGGCGCGGATCGATGACGACCAGTTTCGTGCCACGGCGGGCGCGGGCTTCCTCGATCCTTTGCCAGATGACCGGGTGGCACCATGCCGTGTTCGATCCGACCAGCAGGATCAGGTCGGCCTGATCGAGATCGTCGTAGGTGCACGGAACCAGGTCTTCACCGAAGGCGCGATGGTGCGCGGCGACCGCGCTGGCCATGCACAGCCGGCTGTTGGTATCGATGTTGCCGCTGCCGATAAAGCCCTTCATCAGCTTGTTGGCGACATAGTAGTCCTCGGTCAGCAGTTGGCCCGAAACGTAGAAGGCCACGCTGTCCGGCCCGTGTTCGTCGATCGTCGCCTTCATCCGGGCGGCAGCCAGATCGAGCGCTTCGTCCCAGGTCGCTCGCCGCTCGCCGATCACGGGGTGGAGCAGCCGCCCTTCCAGCCCGACCGTCTCGCCAAGGTGAGTGCCCTTGGAACAGAGCTTGCCGAAATTGGCGGGATGCTCCGCATCGCCCCGGATCCGCACTGTCCGCTCGCCGGTGACTTCGGCAAGGATGCCGCAGCCGACGCCGCAGTAGGCACAGGTGGTGCGGACTTCGCCCATCGCGGTCAGGCTGCCGCCGCCCGGGGGTGGTTGCCCAGGACCGCTTCGCGCAACAGGTAGATGCGGCCGGCATCGATCCGCAGCGGGATGGTCGGCACGCAGGCGCCCCGCTCTTCCTCGCTGTCTCCCAGCGCCGCGCCCGAGCGGAGCGAGATCTGCCAGCTGTGCAGCGGGCAGGTAACCACGGAGCCGTGGACGACGCCCTGGGAAAGCGGGCCGGCCTTGTGCGGGCACCTGTTGACCAGGGCATAGAACTGGTTGTCGAGCGTGTGGAACACGGCGATCTCGTCCGCGCCCTGCACGGGCAGAGTCCGGGCATTCCCGGGCGCGATCTGGCTGGTCGGGCCGATGTCGAGCCAATCTCCGATCATTTCGCAAACTCCATGCGCGACACGTCGCTGGGGAAAGGGCGGACTTCGGCAAGGTGCTGGTGCAGTTCGGCATCGCGACCGGCCACGCGCTCGGCCCAGGGATCGGACTGCATGAAGGTCTGGGAATACCGGAACCGTGCGGCGAGGGTGACGACCGCGTCGGGATCGTCGAACAGCGCGGCCTTCACGTGGTCGAGGCCGACCCGTTCGATCCATGGAGCCGTGCGTTCGAGGTAGTGGGCCTGTTCGCGGTAGAGCTGGATGAAGGCCGCGCAGACCTCCATGGCTTCCTGCTCGGTGGCGACCTTGCAGAGGAAGTCGGTCGCGCGGACCTTGATCCCGCCGTTGCCGCCGACGTGCAGTTCATAGCCGCTGTCGACGCAGACCACGCCGAAGTCCTTGATCGTCGCCTCGGCGCAGTTGCGGGGGCAGCCGGACACGGCGATCTTGAACTTGTGGGGCATCCACGAGCCCCAGGTCATCCGCTCCAGCTTGACGCCGAGGCCGGTCGAATCCTGCGTGCCGAAGCGGCACCACTCGGAGCCAACGCAGGTCTTCACCGTCCGCAGGGACTTGCCGTAGGCGTGGCCCGAGACCATTCCGGCGGCGTTGAGATCGGCCCAGACGGCCGGCAGGTCTTCCTTCCTGATCCCAAAGATGTCCAGCCGCTGGCCGCCGGTGACCTTGACCATGGGGGCGTTGTACTTCTCCACCACGTCCGCGATGGCGCGCAGTTCGCGGGGATTGGTGAGGCCGCCCCACATGCGCGGAACGACCGAATAGGTCCCGTCTTTCTGGATGTTGGCATGCATCCGTTCGTTGACGAAACGGCTGTGCTGTTCGTCCACGTATTCGCCGGGCCAGGCGCAGAGCAGGTAGTAGTTCAGCGCCGGGCGGCACGAGGCGCAGCCGTGGGGGGTGGTCCAGTGCAGTTCCTGCATGACCTGCGGGATCGCCTTGAGCTGCTTTTCGAGGATCAGCCTGCGCGTGTCGTCATGGCTGAAGCTGGTGCACTTGCACAGCGACTTCGGCCCGCTCGCCACCTCGTCGCCCAGGGTCAGCCGGAGCAGGCTCTCGACCAGCCCGGTGCACGATCCGCAGCTCGCGCTGGCCTTGCACTGCGCGCGAACCGCATCGAGGCTGCAGGCTCCCTGGAGGATGGTGGCAACGACCTTGCCCTTGGAAACGCCGTTGCAGCCACAGACTTCGGCATCGTCCGGGAGGGCGGCAACGGCGGAATTAGGGTCCGCAAGGGCACCCCCTTGCGCGAAGGCCTGTCCGAAGATCAGCGCCTCGCGGATCGGGGAGACATCCTCGCCCTTCTTCAGGAGGTCGAAGTACCAGGCGCCATCGGCCGTATCGCCATAGAGCACGGCGCCGACCAGCCGGCTTTCGCGCAGGATCACCCGCTTGTAGATGCCGCGCGCGGCATCGCGCATGACGATGTCCTCCGCGCCCTCGCCGCCGGAGAAATCTCCGGCGGAGAACAGGTCGATCCCGGAGACCTTCAGCTTGGTCGAGGTCATGGAGCCGGCATAGCCGCTCGGCTCGCCGATGGCGGCATCGGCCAGCGCGCGGCACATCTCCCAGAGCGGCGCGACAAGGCCGTAGCAGGTGCCGCGGTGCTGGACGCATTCGCCGACCGCCATGACCGCGGGATCCGACGTGACCATGTGATCGTCGACGACGATGCCGCGTTCGACCTCCAGCCCGGCCGCCCTGGCCAGCGCGGTCGAGGGCCGGATGCCGACCGCCATGACGACGATGTCGGCGGCGAATTCGCGGCCGTCCTTCAGCTTCACGCCGGTGACCTTGCCGTCCGCGCCGGTGATCTCGGCCGTGTCGCCGCCGGTGACGATGGTCTGGCCGCGGCGTTCCAGTTCGGTCTTGAGGAGATAGCCGGCGGCTTCGTCGAGCTGGCGTTCCATGAGGGTGGGCATGAGGTGGATGACCGTCACCCGCATGCCGCGCAGGGAAAGGCCGTGGGCCGCCTCCAGCCCGAGCAGGCCGCCGCCGATCACCACTGCCGAGCCGCCCTTCTCGGCGGCGGCGAGCATCCTGTCGACATCGTCGAGATCGCGGAAGGTGACGACGCCGTCGAGCGTGTGGCCGGGAACCGGGACGATGAACGGATCGGAGCCGGTGGCGATCAGCAGCCGGTCGTAGGGTTCGACCCGGCCGGATCGGGCGATCACCGTCTGCGTTGCGCGATCGATGCTCTCGACCGGATCGCCCGCGATCAGGGTGATCGCGTTGTCCGCATACCAAGTGGCATCGTTGATGACGATGTCGTCGAAGCGCTTCTCGCCGGCGAGGACCGGCGAGAGCATGATCCGGTTGTAATTGACGCGCGGCTCGGCGCCGAAGATCGTCACGGCGTAGCGGCCACTGTCGCGGGCGAGGATTTCCTCGACCGCGCGGCAGCCGGCCATGCCGTTGCCGATGACGACGAGGCGCTCCCTCGTGGCGGCAGTTCGGTCCTTGTCCATCACAGTCGTGAGAGCGTTCACTGGCATTGTCCTGGCCCGGCGCGCGACACGAAAAAGCCGCCCGAACGCATCCCGATTGGGGAAGGTCTGGGCGGCGACGTTGCCACGCGATGTTGATCTGTCCGGCCTTGCGATGTTCCGCCCGTCCTTGGGCGGCGCAATGGCCTTCATGTCACTGGCTAACCGATTCGGGGGCTGCACCGCAAGTTGTTTTTGCGGTGCAGCACGATCGAATCAGAACGCGATCTCGGCCTGGAGCCACAGGATCTGGCGGTCCACGCCAAAGGTGTCGGCGTTGTAGTTGGCATACTTGACCAGCCAGCCCACGTTGCGCGCCTTGAACCCCAGGCTCGCGTCCCACTCGCTGCCGAACCGGACCCCGCCGACATCGCTGTGGAACTCGTGGTAGGCGACATTGGCGTTCAGCCCCTTCACCGCCTTGACCTTGGGGAAGACTTTGGCCAGCGAGACGTAGTAGTCCTGCAACCCGTTGCCCGGCGTGGTCAGGAAAAGGTCCGCCCAGCCGTTGAACTTGTGCAGGGTCGCCAGCGGCGTCTGGAAGGCCTTGCCGGCGCCGGTGTCGGCACCCAGCTTCTCGTAGCCGCCGGTCAGGGTGAAGCCCTGGTAGCCCAGCCCGATCTCGCCCAGCACATAGTCTGCCGCATAGTTTGCGGGGTTCTGGCCGATGTCCATCTGCCGGGCATAGCTGGCCAGCAGATTGAGCTTCACCGTCTTCGACAGCGGGAAGCTGCCCGCAAGCCGCCCGCCGTACGTCTGCGAGCTGTTGGGGAAGGCAAAGGCCTCGTCATAGTCGATGATGTAGGCGAAGCCCTTCGCCGTCACCGGCCCGAGCCTGGTCCAGGCGCCGAGGAACACGAAATCCCCGTCCATCGAGCGGCGCGGCCCTGCTTCCGAACCGAAGATCGAATCCTGCTGGATCGCATAAGTGCCGTCGAAGTTCACCGGCCCCAGCTTGGCCTCGGCCCGGACCGCATCAAACGTCTGCTCGTTCTGCCGCCAGCCGACCGAACCGACGAAGCGCTGGTCGTCGAGATTGATCCGCTGCCGGCCCACGGTCAGCGCGAAGTCCTTGACCTTGTACATGATCTGCGCGCGATTGAGGTCGATGCTCTCGGGGTCGGCGACCACCGCATATTGCGTCCGCCGCTGCTTGTTGCCGGGCAGCGCAAACGGGAAGGCATTGTAATCCTTCACCACCCCCAGCGTGCCTTCACCCTCGACCAGCACCGAAAGATGCGAGGGCGCGTGCTTCAGTTCCACCCCGGCGCGCAACCGCACGGTCAGCGCGTCGGCGTCGACCGTCGGCTGATCGACCCCTTCATAGCGGACGCGGGCATCGATGATCGGGTCCAGCGTCAGGCCGTCCGCGATCCTGACCGGATCGCCGAAGGCCGGCGCCGGCGCGGCCCAGGCCGGGGTGGCCGATGTCATTGCCAGCGCAAGCGCCAATCCCGAGGTTCCCCTCGACGCGACAAACTTAGATTTCCCCATGTTCGGTCCCCCTTTAAAATGTTCAGCAGGATGTCTTCGGCGTCTGCCCTCGCGAGACGCACCCCTCCCGTCACCGGCCCATGCGGGGCCGGCGATCGTTGGCTTCGGTGGATTTCGGCTTGTGTCAGGCGGCGAGAGTCGCCGGATTGCGATAGCGTTCGTGGAGGAAGCGGATGACCGCGCCACGCGCCTCGCCGTAAGTGGGCAGCTCGATCATCTCGAGCCGGCGGCGCGGGCGCGGCAGATCGACGGCCAGGTCCTCGCCGATGCGGGCGGCAGGGCCGTTGGTCATCATGACCACCCGGTCAGCCAGCAGCACGGCTTCGTCGACATCGTGGGTGATCATCAGCACGGTGCTCGCCAGCTTGGCCTGAAGCTCCATGACCACGTCCTGCAGCGCCGCGCGGGTCAGGGCGTCGAGCGCGCCGAACGGTTCGTCCATCAGCAGCACCCGGGGGTTCATGGCGATGGCGCGGGCGATGCCGACGCGCTGCTTCATGCCGCCCGAGATTTCTCCGGGGCGCTTGGTCGCGGCATGGGCCATCTGCACCAGTTCGAGATTGTGCATGACCCAGTCGCGCCGTTCGGCCCTGCTCTTGTCCCGCGCGGTCTGGTCCACCGCCAGGGCGACGTTTTCGGCGACGGTCAGCCAGGGCAGCAGCGAATGGTCCTGGAAGACGACGGCACGATCCGGTCCCGGCCGGTCGATCACCCCGCCTTCCAGGAAGATCACGCCCTTGCTCGGCCGGGTCAGCCCGGCGACGGCATTCAGCAGGGTCGACTTGCCGCAGCCGGAATGGCCGATCAGGGCGACGAACTGGCCTTTCTCGATCGACAGGTCGATATGGTCGAGCGCGCAGAACGTGCCGCCCTTGACCGGGAATTCGACGGTAACGCCTTCGAGCGCGAGATAGCTGCGATGCTTCATGGTGTTCTCCTGCGGTTCAGGCGCGGGCGACGAGCCGGCCGATGCCGGCGACGATGCGGTCGAGCGCGAAGCCGGTCATGCCGATCCATACCAGGGCGACGATGGTGTCGGACAGCAGCGAGGAATTGTAGCTGTCCCAGATGAAGAAGCCGATGCCGGTGCCGCCCTGGACCATCTCCGCCGCGACGATCGCCAGCCAGCTCATGCCGACGCCGATCCTCAGCCCGGTGAAGATGTGGGGGACGGTGGCGGGGAGCACGATGCGGACGAAATACTGGATCGGGTTGAGCGCCAGCACCCGCCCGACGTTGCGATAGCTGGCAGGAAGGCTCTGCACGCCGGCGGAGGTGTTTAGGATGATCGGCCAGATGGCGGTGATGAAGATCAGGAAGATGGCCGATGGCTGGACCTGCTGGAACACCGCCAGGCTGATCGGCAGCCAGGCCAGCGGCGGCACCGTGCGCAGCACCTGGAACAGCGGATCGAGCGCGCGATAGGCGTGGCGGTTGGTGCCGACCAGCATGCCGAGCAGCACGCCGACGACTGCGGCAAGGCCATAGCCCATCAGCACCCGGCCGAGGCTCTTGAGGATGTGGGCGGCCACGCCGACATCGCCCTGGCCCTCGATGTGCAGGCCATGCAGGTCGAACGTGACGCCCTTGAGCGGGTGCATGATGACATCGTGCGCCTCCTCCCAGACGCGCATCGGCCCGGGCAGCGGCGAAGTCGGTGAAGCGCAGGCCATCTGCCAGAACGCCAGCAGCGCAAAGAGCATCAGCAGGGTCGGCAGAACGGCGCTGGCGAGCGACCTGAGCCCGGCCAGCACGGCATTCTCGCGCGCCGCCACCGGCGGCAGGCTGCTGCGGACGATCGCCGCCTTGGGATAATCGAGCACGATGGCGCTTTCGGCTGTTGCCGCAGGGCCGCTGTCGGGCTGTGCTGCGGCGGGCGGGGTGCGGACCGCGTGAGTGGCGGGGGTGGACATCGCTTTCTCCTGTTGTCGGAGCGGAATCAGACGCGCTTGATCGCGAGACTCTTGAGGTAGGCGGCGGGGTTGCCCGGATCGAACACCTTGCCGTCGAAGAAGCGCTCCGGACCGCGGCTGTCACCCGCCGGCGCCGGCGCGCCGACCTTGGCGGCGGCCTTGCGCCAGATGTCGGCGCGGTTGACCCGGGCGATCGCCTGGGTCTTGTTCAGCGAGGCCGGCAGCTTGCCCCAGCGCTGTTCCTCGGTGAGGAACCACAGGTCGTGGCTCTTGTACGGGAACGAGGCATTGTTGGCGAAGAACTTCATCTTGAACGGCGCATTGCTGACATTGCGGCCATCGCCGAAGGCGAAGTTGCCCTGCAGTCGCGAGGCGATGTCCCCCACCGGGCACTTCAGGTAGTCGCGCCCGGAAATCATCATCGCCAGGCGGGAGATATTGGCCGGATTGTCCGCCCAGCGTTGCGCCTCAATGATCGCGGCGGTCAGCGCGACAGCGGCGTTGGGGTTGGCGGCGACCCAGTCGGAGCGCATGGCGAAGCTCTTTTCCGGGTGGTTCATCCACATCTGCCCGGTGGACACCGCCGTGTAGCCCAGCTTCTGGTCCACGAGCTGGGCATTCCACGGCTCGCCGACGCAGAACGCATCCATCGTGCCGGCCTTCATGTTGGCGACCATCTGCGGCGGCGGCACGGTGATCAGGTCCACATCCTTGTCCGGATCGATGCCGCCGGCCGCCAGCCAGTAGCGGATCCACAGGTCGTGAGTGCCGCCGGGGAAGGTCATGGCCATGGTGATCTTCTTGCCGCCTGCCTTCTTCTGGCTGATGATTCCCTTCATCTTGCCGGAATTGAGGTCCGCCTTGGCGGCGAGATACTCTTTGTCGACGGAAATCGCCTGGCCGTTGACGTTGAGCCGGGCAAGGATGCTCATGGCGGTCTGCTTGGAATTGACGCCAAGCGACATCATGTAGGGCATCGGCGTCAGGATATGCGCACCGTCGATCCCGCCGCCGCCGCTGCCGAGCACGAGGTTGTCCCGCGTCGCGCCCCAGCTCGCCTGCTTGGCGACGATGACATCGGGCATGCCGTGCTTGGCGAACAGGCCGAGTTCCTTGGCGGCGATCAGCGGCGCCGCATCGGTCAGCGCGATGAAGCCGAGCTTGGCGCCACGCACTTCGGGGGCGCCGCCGGCGGCCAGGGCCGGGCCGGGCAGCAGCTGGCTGGCCGCCCCGGCAGCCGCCGCGCCGCCGCCGATCTTGATGAGTTGCCGCCTGCTGAGGTTCAGCTCGTCACGGTCGCTGCTCATGGTCCAATCATCCCTTGCTCAAGTCGCCCGGTGCCCGGTCGCCGGTGCACCAAATGAAAAAGCCGCCACGAATTGGCCTGTGAAAGGCCATTTCGGGCGGCGACGTTGCCACGCATTTCTGAAACCACCGGGACGCGACAGCCTGCCCTTCCTTGGACAGTTCGACCCGGTGTTGCATCCAGATTAAGTGATTCGCGGCGAGCTTGTAAAGCGGTTTTTGCGATGCAGCATGGTCTGTCCGTCGCGCCGGCTCAGCGCTGGCTGGCGAGATAGGCCCCCGCATCGGCCGGATCGAACGCACGGCCATCGAAAAACCGGTTTTCTTCCAGTGTCATCGCCCCTTGCTGGGTACTGACCTGGGTCGTGCCGGAAAGACTGCCTTCGACCTTCGAACTGGCCCCCGGCAATGGCTCCCCCGTGCCGGCAAGAGCACTGCGGTAGACATCGGGCCGGAAAACCCGCGCCGCCCGCGCTGCCTCATCGGGGTCAAACCGGCCGCCTTCCCAGCGCACCATCTGGGTGTACAGCCAGGCCGCCTGGCTGACCCAGGGGAAATTGGCCGCTTCGCGATACTGGAACATGAAGTCGGGGAAATGCACCGGCTCCCGCCCGCGCGCCAGCAGCAACCGGTCCGAGATGGCCCGGCGGATGAGGACGGGATCGCCGTCGAGGTAATTCGACCTCGCCAGGATCGCCGCGTTGGTTTCCCAGTTCGCCGGATCGACGAAATGCCGGCCGGCCTTGCACATTGCCCGGATCAGGGCTTCGAATTCCGGGCGGCGCCCGGCCAGGACGCCCTCGCGCACGGCCAGCACCTTTTCGACGCCGCGGCGCCAGATCTGCGCGGTGGCCAGCACGATCCGCCCTGCCCCGCGCTCGACCGCGACGCTGTTCCACGGTTCACCGACGCAGACCCCGTCGACCTCGCCCGATTCCAGCGCATCGGCGCAGAACGGCGGCGGCACCGTCACCGTCTCGAAGTGGTCACGCGCCACGCCGCAGGCGGCCAGCCAGTAGCGCAGGATGTAGTTGTGGCTGGAATAGCGATGGACCACCCCGAACCGCAGCGGGCGCCCGGCCGCCATGCGCTCTGCCGCAACGCCCTTGAGTGCCGCGCCGACCGCCCCGGGCTCCCCCAGTGTTCCGGGCGCGCAGACCCGGTCGGCCAGATCGGTGCGGAAGGTGATGGCATTGCCGTTGAGCCCGAGCACGAAGGGAACGGACAGCGGGACTTCGCGCCGCCCGCGCCCCAGTGTGGTGGCAATCGCCAGCGGCGCGACGAGATGGGCGGCGTCGCTATGGCCATAGAGCAGGCGGTCGAGCACCGTCGCCCAGCTCATGTCCTTGACCAGCCGCAGGGAAAGGCCTTCCGCCTCGGCAAAGCCGTGTTCGCGGGCAAGGATCGGCAGGCAGGCATCGACCAGCGGCAGGAAGCCGATCGTCAGTTCGGACGGCATCAGGCTCCTCCCATCAACTGGTGCGCGGTCACGACCGCTTCGGCGATGTCGGCGATGCGCTTGCCCTGGTTCATCGCCGCCTTGCGCAGTTCGCTGTAGGCTTGCGGCTCGGTAATCCTGCGGCTGTCCATCAGGATGCGCTTGGCCTTGTCCACGATCTCGCGCTCGGCCAGCTTGCCCTTCGCCTCGGCCAGATCGGCCTGGAGGCGGGAAAAGGCGTTGAAGCGCCTGACCGCAAGGTCGAGGATGGGGCGGATCCGGTGCGGCGCGAGGCCATCGACCACATAGGAGGAGACCCCGGCGTCGATCGACGCGGCAATGGCCTCGTCGTCGCTCTCATCGACAAACATGGCGATGGGGCGGGCAAGGGCACGGCTGACGGCGAAGTATTCCTCCAGCACGTCGCGGGACGGGTTGCCGAGGTCCATCAGGACGATGTCCGGGTCGATCCCGGCAATGCGGGCCACCAGTCCGCGCCGTTCGGTCACGACGAACAGCTCGCAATCGTCGAGCGCGGCAAGCCCTTCGCCGATCACAGCGGCGCGGGAGGCGCTTTCATCGACGATCGCAATCCGCATGGCGGCGGGTTTTGCAACGCAACACGGCCTGACGCAAGTCGATGCCCGACTTTCGACTGGCTCGGGACCTGGCTTCCGGTGCTCGTGGCAGGTCGATCGCGGGCATTGTGCGCGGTCATGCTCCACCTGACCCTGCTGGGCGACCGCGCCGGCATTGCCCGGGCGGAGCGGCGGCCGGCACTTGCCCTTCGCGGGACTGCGCCTTACCAGCCGCGATCGTGAAGACCGAACCCGCACCCTTTGCCATCGCCGCGTCGCCGGAGCTGGATCTGGATCTGGCGGCGGTGACCGCTGGCCTGCGCCACGCGCGGGAGGACTGGCGGCGCAAGCATGGCCGCGCCCAGGGCTATGGCGAACCGGGCTTTCCCTCGCGCCATGCGCTGGGCAGGGTGGTGGACACGCTCAGCGCCGCCCTGTTTCCGATCCGGCTCGGCCCGGCGGAGCTGACCCCGGACAGCGAGGACGCCTTCGTCGCGGCAACGCTGCAGACCTCGCTGCCGCTGCTCGTCGCCCAGGTGGCCATGGAGCTGGCGCTGGACCCTGCCCGGGCGAAGGCCGGGCAGGCCGAGCTCGCCAAGGCCGCGCAGCGCATCGGCGAGGGCCTGGCCGGCGCGCTGCCGCAATTGCGGCGGACGCTCGATACCGATCTCGAGGCGGCCTATGCGGGCGATCCGGCGGCGTTCAGCGTGGACGAGGTCCTGCTGTGCTATCCGTGCTTCACGGCGATCGTCCACCATCGCATCGCCCATGTCCTCTATCGGCTCGGCGCGCCCTTGGTGGCGCGGATGATCGCCGAGATCGCCCATTCGAGGACCGGCATCGACATTCACCCCGGCGCGCAGATCGGCGAGAGCTTCTTCATCGACCACGGCACCGGCGTGGTCATCGGCCAGACCGCGATCATCGGCAAGCGGGTGCGGCTCTACCAGGCGGTGACGCTCGGCGCGCGCAGCTTTACCGCCGGCGAGGACGGCCACCTGATCAACGTCCCGCGCCACCCGATCATCGAGGACGACGTGACGATCTATGCCGGGGCGACGATCCTCGGCCGGATCACCATCGGCGCCGGCTCGGTGGTCGGCGGGAATGTCTGGCTCACTTGCCCGGTGCCGCCCGGCAGCCGGGTGCGGCAGGTCACGCCGAGCATCGCAGTGGAAAACGTCGACCCGTTCGACTGAGGCGGGTCAGCCGCCGAGCGTGCGGGCCAGGGCGATGACCGCCGGATTGAGCGAGGCCAACTTGACCAGGACATGGCTGCCTACCACGACCCCGCCGCAGACCAGGGAAGCGGGATGAACCGCGCCGAAGGTCTTGCGATCGTGGCGCAGCAGCAGGGCAATCGGGATCAGCTGGAACACCATGGCCAGCCATTCGCCGCCATCGGCGCCCAGCAGCGGCATCGGCAGCACGCGGCCGAGCGCGGGCTCCATCAGGATCGCGGTCGAGCCGAGCAGCAGGCGGGCATGCCAGTCGCTCCGCCGGCGCAGGGCGATGGCGGCGGCGACAAGGCTCCCGAAGGCAAGCGCGTCGATTGTCGCAAGTGCCAGCAGGAACGCCGGGGTGAAGAAGGGCGGGACCATGCCGCCGCCGACTGCGGCGACAACCACGCGCAGGGCCAGCACGAAGACGGCCGAGGCGAGCACCGCGCCGATCCAGCCCAGTTGCCGGTGAAGCAGGAGGTTCGGCCGGCCGGCCAGCGCCGTCTGGGTGACCAGCAGCCCGAGCCAGAGGACCATGGCGGCGCCATGCAGGTGAAACCAGACCGGCACCCTGGTGTAATCGACCATGCCACGGGCGGCGAACTGGCCGAAACCCAGGACGATGAACAGCGCCATGCCCGCCGCCATGCGCAGGAAGAACGGCTGGCTCAGACGATAGGACTCCCGGACACGCGCGGCTACGACCACGGCTGCTCTCCCCCCACAGCATCGAAACCCACGCCACTTTGCCATGCCCGCCGTTCCTACGCAACGCGCGCGCGACAGCGGTTGACGAACGCCTGGAACCCGCGCATCTGGCATCGCTCCGGGACCGGCATTCCGGGCGGTTAGCTCAGTTGGTAGAGCATCTCGTTTACACCGAGAGGGTCGGCGGTTCGAGCCCGTCACCGCCCACCAGGCAAGCGCTGGCGTGCGCTTTTGCGCGCTCCGAGGCGGATTCTTGGCTGGCCAATGTGGTGGAAACTCCGCCGGTTCGATGCAGATTGCGGTATTCAGGGACAGCAAACCCGGTTAGTCGCCCTGTTGCACGGCCGTTGACGGGGATCCTAGGCGCGATCGACCTGTCCGGCGCATGCATGCAAGCGGGGAAGAACATGACCGGTGGGGGCAGGTTGCAGGTTTCGGCTGACCGACGGATTCGGAACCTGCCGGCCTGTGTCGTGGCGTTGGCCATGGCCTCGCTCGCGCAGCCGGCGGCGGCGCAGGTCACTGCCGGCGCGCTTCCCAACCGCCAGGAGCTTCGCGCCGGCGCGCCGACCTCGCCGGCACCGCCGCCGCCGCCACGCACCCGGCTCAGGTTCGAGGATCGCATCGAGCGTTCGCCCTGTCCGCTCGACGATCCGAAGTTCGCCAACCTGCGGGTCTCGGTCAGCAAGGCCGAGTTCACCGGGCTCGGCCCGGTTTCGGCCGAACAACTGGCCGGGATGTGGCAGCCTTATGCCGGCAGCGACCAGCCGGTCGGGGTGATCTGCAGGATCCGCGATGCCGCCGCCACCCGGTTGCGCGAGCTGGGCTATGTCGCCTCGGTCGAGGTGCCGGTGCAGCGGATCGAGGGCGGCGTGGTGCGGTTCGCCGTGCTCTATGCGCGGGTCACGGCGGTGCGCGTGGTCGGGCGGCCGGGGCGCAATGCCGCGCTGCTGGAGGGATATCTCAAGGGCCTGGCCGATGGCGAGGTGTTCAACCGGTTCAGGGCCGAACGCCATGTGCTGCTGGCGCAGGACATCCCCGGCTACGACCTGCACCTGGCGCTGAAGCCGGCGGGCACGGGGGCCGGCAACATGATCGCCGAGGTGCGGGTCGATTCGCAGGCGGTCCAGGCCGATCTCGCCATCACCAACCTGGCGGCGCCGGTGACCGGGCGGTTCGGCGGGCAAGCGCGGGTGGCGTTCAACGGGCTGACCGGGATGGGCGACCAGACGACGCTTTCGGCCTATTCGACCGCCGACTTCGTCGAGCAGCAGATCTACCAGGTCGGCCACCGGATGCGGCTGGGGCATGGCGGGTTCGAGCTGGCAGGCAATTTCACGTATGCGCTGACCCGGCCCGACATCGGCGTCGAGGTGCGGGCGAGCACGCGCTACTACAACCTCGAGGCGCGCTATCCGTTCGTCCGGCGGCAGGCGCTGAGCCTGTCCGGCACGCTGGGGCTGGACGTGGTCGACCAGGACGTACGCCTTGTCGCTGTCGGCCCGCTCAGCCGGGACCGGCTGCGCATCGTCTATGCCCGGCTCGATCTCGACGCGATGGACCTCGATGGCAAGGGGCCGGGTGGTTCGGTGCTGTGGCGATTGAGCGGCAATGCCGAACTGCGGCAGGGGGTGTCGATCCTCGGTGGCAGCCCGAACTGCCGGGCGACGCCGGCGGCCTGCGCCGTCATCGTGACGCCGAGCATCAGCCAGGGCAACCCGATGGCGACGGTGTTCCGCGCCGGCGCCGAGTTCGACGTGCGGCCGCTCAAGTGGCTGTCGCTGGCGTTCACGCCGAAGGTGCAGCTCTCCTCGGGACCGCTGCTCGCCTTCGAGCAGTACCAGCTCGGCAACTATACGCTGGGGCGGGGATTCAATCCGGGGACGCTCGCCGGCGACGACGGTGCCGGGTTCGGTGTCGAACTGCGCGGGCCAGTGATGCGGCCGAGCGGCCGCCTGAAGTTGACAGCGCAACCTTACCTGTTTTCCGACAATGGCTGGGCCCGGCAGCGGCTGGCGCCGAACGGCCAGCCGCAGGAACTGCATTCGCTGGGCGGCGGCGCGCGGCTGAACCTGGCCGATCGCGGCCGGCTCGACATGGTGCTGGCGGTGCCGGTGAACCGCGTCGCCGGCGAGGCCGACGTGCGCGGTCCGCTGTTCCTGATGACCTTGACCGCCAACCTTACGCCGGGGAGCAACCGCTGATGACCAGGCTCGGCCTAATCCGCACCGCCCGCGTTTCGCACGGCGCGATGGCGGCGATGCTGCTGGCCACCCTGGCCGCGCAGCCGGCGAGGGCACAGGGCTTTGCCGGCACGGGGACGGTGACGTTCGGCAGCGCGACGATCGCGCCTTCGGGCGCCCACGGCCAGACGGTGACGATCTCCAATGCCAGCCCGGTCACCACGATCAACTGGGCGCCGACCGACACCGCCGTCAGCGCGGCGCCGGTCGATTTCCTGCCGGCGACGGAAACGGTGTCGTTCCAGGGCCAGCCCTCGGCAAACCAGCCCTATACCGTGCTCAACCGCATCCTGCCGGCCGATCCCACCCGCACGGTCGCGTTCAACGGTGCGGTCACCAGCGGGGCCGACGTGCGCGTGTGGTTCTACAGCCCGGGCGGGCTGCTGGTCGGCTCTACCGGGACCTTCAACGTCGGCGGCCTGGTGCTGACCACGGCCGACCCGGTGGCCGACGTCAGCGGCAATTTCATGTCGACGTTCGACCGCTTCTCGCTCGCCGCCGCGCCGGGCGTAACCAGCGGCGTGACGATCGCGCCGGGGGCGCAGATCAGGGTCGACAACTCCGGCACCGGTTTTCCGCTGAACGGTGCCTACATGGTCGCGTTCGGCCAGAAGATCGACCAGGGCGGGGCGCTCAACGTGCTCGGCAAGACCGCGCTGGTCGCCGCCGAAAGCGCCGACTTCGCTATCGACACGACCGGGTTGTTCTCGATCTCGGTCACTGCGGGAACGACCGTCGCCAGCAACACCTTCGTCCACACCGGCACGACCGGCGGCAGCGATTCCGCCGCCAACAGCGATACCCTGGCGCGACGGGTCTACATGGTCGCGGTGCCGAAGAACAACGCGATCACCATGGCGATCTCGTCTGGCGGGTCGATCGGCTTCGACATCGCCGGCGCCGCGCAGCAGGACGGCAATGCGGTGGTGCTTTCGGCCGGGTCGAACATCAACGACACCGGCACCGGCGCGGGCAACCCGATCGTCTCCGGCCCGGCAGGAAGCGGCGCGGCGAGCCTGACCGTGGATGGCGCCCTGTTCACCTCGCGCACGTATGCCGCCTCGACCGGCAGCCTGGCGGTCGGCGATGGCGCCGGCGCGGTGGCGTTCAGGGCGGACGCCCTGCTCAGGGCGCCGAGCGCCAGCCTGACCAGTAGCGGCGCCGGAATCGTCGTGGATGGCGACCTCAGGCTCGATGCCAGCGCCTCCGGCCCCGGCACTTCGGCTGGCAGCGTCACGCTCGTGGCCAATGGCGGATCGGTTTCGGTCGGTGGCGCTGCCGGCGCCCTCGGCGTCGGCGGCGATCTCCAGGTGCTGGCCGATGACGAATTCGGAGCACAGGGCGGCAATGCCGGGATCACCGTCGGCGGTGGCGCACTGACGGTTGCCGGCGGCACCACGATCAGCGCGCGCGGAACCTGGAACGGCTCCGGCGCGATCAATGGCGGAGGCGTGGAGACCCGGGGCGGAATCGCCGGGCTGACCGTGAATTCCGGCGGGCAGGCGATCATTGGCGGCACATTGCAGGTCAATGCCGGCGCCAATGCCACCAATGCCGGGGCCGTCTACGATCCGGCCGCAGGCCTGCCGAACGCCGGGATCGACGCGACGGCGGGCAGCGCATCGCTGACCGTTTCGGGCACCGGCGCGGCAGCGACTGCTTCGGGCTTCACCATCCGTGCCGATGCAACCGGCGGCACGGACAACAACCTCACCACTGCCGGCAGCGCCAATGGCGGCCAGGCGAGCGCGCTCGCCAGCGGCGGCGGCACCATCAGCACGACCAGCACCAGCGGCAGCGTATTCACCTCCGCCCAGGCCACTGGCGGGGCCGATGCCGGGGCCGACACGCTCGTCGGCGGCAACGCGTTCGGCGGAACCGCCCGGGTCGCCGCCGATGCCGGGTCGATCGTGACGTTCAGCGCCGACGGCGTGTCTGCCATCGCGTCCGCATTCGGCGGCAATGGCGGCGGCGGCGCGGGCAATGGTGGCGCCGCGCGCGCCGGCATCGCCGCCATCGAGGCCCGCAACGGCGGGGCGATCCTGTCGAACTTCAGCGGTTCGACCGCCCCGGTCGATGGCGGGCCAAGTGCCATTGCCGATGCCGTGGGCGGCACGGCGGTCGGCAGTGGCGCGGGGGGCGATGCCACCGGCGGCATTGCCGCGTTCACGGCAAACGGCAGCACGATCGCATTCGACCGGGGCAACGACGTCACCGTCCGCGCGACCGCGAGCGGCGGCGGCGGTGCCAACTTCGGCGGCGGGCGGGCGGTCGGCGGGACGGCGGAAATCACCGCCAGCGGCGGTCTGCTGACCGTCGGTAATGCCTTGGTGGCCATGGCCACCGACGCCGCCGGCGGGACCGATTCGGGTTCGGGCAACGGCGGCGACGCCATCGCCGGGACGGTGCGGGTGCAGACGAGCAAGGGCGCCGTCATCGCTTTCTCCGGTGCCAATTCGTCCGCCGGCAGCGGCACCTATTCCGCCTCGGCGGTCGGGGGCAACGCCATCGTTTCAGGCACGGGTGGCAACGCCACCGGCGGCAACGTGCTGGTTTCCAACCTGCCGGACGGCGGCGGGCTCGGCATCGACCAGAACAATTTCGGCCTGCGCATCGACACCAGCGCCACCAGCGGCAGCGGCAGCAGCGGGTCCGGGGCGATCGACAGCGCCGGCGGTGCCCTGGTCGCCGTTTCCACCGACATTGCCATCCGTGTCCCGATCACCCTGGTCGGCAACACCTCGCTGACCCTGCGCTCGGCGGGCAGTATCGACATTTCGGCCGGCGGCCAGGTCGTCGGTTTCGGCGATGGCGCCCATCTCGGCCTGCACGCCGACCTCAACGGCACCGGCACCGGCACGGTGACGCTCGCCAACGGCGCGCTGGTCCTGCCGGGCAGCGGATCGACCATCGACATCTACTACAACCCGGCCAGCTTCGGCACGCCGAACGATTACAGCCCTGGCGTGAACGGCGGGTTGCTGACCGCCTACCAGCTGGTCAACAACATCAACCAGCTGCAGCTGGTCGGCAGCTTCCTCGACCAGAACTTCGCGCTGGGCCGCGACATCGATGCCGCCCAGACCCAGAGCTGGAACGGCGGCGCCGGGTTCGTGCCGATCGGCAGCGACGACCTGACCAGCCCTTTCACCGGCAATTTCGACGGGCTGGGCCATGTCGTCTCGCGGCTTTTCATCAACCGGCCGGCGGCACGGAACACCGGCCTGTTCGCCACGGTCGGCAACGGCGCGGGCGCGGCGATCTCGATCCGCAACATCGGGCTGATCGATGCCGACGTCACCGGCGGCGGATCGACGATCTCCTCCACCGGCGGCCTGATCGGCTATGTCCTGCCGGGCAGCAATCAGGTGCTGGTGGACAATGCCTTCGTCACCGGCAAGGTCAGCGCCGGATGGGATGCCGGCGGCCTGCTCGGCGAAAGCGACAACCCGAATTTCATCCTGTCCAATTCGCACAGCGATGCCGCCGTCACGGTCAATGGCGGCAGCTTCGCCGGCGGGCTGGTCGGCTACCTCCTGGCGGGCAACGTCATCCAGTCGTGGGCGACGGGCCCGGTGTCGATGCTGGGCGATGGGGGCCGCAACCTAGGCGGCCTGATCGGCGATGCCGAGGCGGGCACGACGGTGACCCGCAGCTATGCCACCGGCGCGGTGCTGGGCGGCACCAACTTGCGGCGGGCCGGCGGGCTGATCGGCTACAACCTGGCATCGGTCTCCCAATCCTACGCCACCGGCTCGGTCACTGTCGGCGCTGGCGGCACCCGCGTCGGCGGGCTGATCGGCCTGAACGATGTCGGCTCCGGTCCGCTCGCCGCAAGCTACGCCAGCGGACTGGTCACCGCGCCGGGCAGCCCCTCGGTGGGTGGCCTCGTCGGCGAGAACAACGCCAGCATCCTCGGCGGCTACTGGGACACGTTCTCGACCGGGCAGGCCAGCGCGTTCGGCGTCAATGCCGCGGTGAGCCCCATCGTCTTCGCGGTCACCAGCGATCCGGCGCAGGCGGCGGCGGGCAACTATGCGTTCAACCCGGCCGCCTACAGCCTGCTGACCGCCGGCGGGAGCTGGCAGTTCTTCCAGCGGACGATCGGCGGCAGCCGGCCGATCGGCACCTGGGAGCTGCCACGCGCGCGTTTTGGCGAGGCGTTGATCGGCAGCGCGCACCAGGTCGAGCTGATCGACTTCGCCCCGGCCGTTTCCTATTCGCTGCAGCATGACATCGCCATGGGCGGCACGACCGACCTCGCCGATGTCTGGGGCGGATTCGGCTTCATGCCGATCGGCTATGGCGGCACTTCGTTCAGCGGCACCCTGGCCGGCAACGGCCGGGTGCTCTCGGCGCTGACGGTGACCAACAACGGCAGCACGCTGAACGGGGGCCTGTTTGCCGTCAACGCGGGCACGATCCAGGACCTCGGGCTGGCCGGCGCCAGCATCAACGGGGAATTCGGCGCGGCGGGCGCCATTGCCGGGGTGAACTTCGGGACGATCGTCGACAGCTTCGCCACCGGTGCGGTCCAAGGCACTGGCGGGATTGCCGGCGGGCTCGCGGGGGCGAACGACGGCACCATCCGCCAGTCCTATGCCGATGTCGCGGTCCAGCGGGGGAGCACCGGCACGGTTGGCGGGCTGGTCGGGATCAATGCCACGCAGGGGACGATCGACCAGAGTTATGCGCGCGGGACCGTGACCGGCGGCACGACGGCCGGGCTGGCCGGCAGCAACAGCGGTACGGTCACCGCGTCCTACTGGGACAGCGAGCGGAGCGGCCAGGCGCTGGGCTGCGGCGGGCAGCCCTGCGCCGGTGCCGGCGGGCTGAGCACGGCACAGACCCTGCAGGCAGCGAGCTTCTCCGCCTTCGCCGCAGACATTGACACGCTGGGCGGCCAGGCCCTGCCCTGGCGGATCTACCAGGGCCAGACGACGCCGCTGCTCAAGCGGTTCCTCTCGCCGGTGGTGATCCGGGCCAACGATGCGACGCTCGTCTACAACGCGCAGGTGCCGACGGTCGGCTACACCAGCTACGGCGCTCAGCCGGGGCACGTCGGCGGCACGGCCACGTTCACCGGGATCGATGCCAATGCCGGCAGCCATTCGGTGTTCTATGGCGGCGGGCTGTTCTCCGACCAGACCGGGCACGACATCGTCACCGCGACGACGCCGGGCACCATCCTGATCAACCGCGCCCCGCTGGCGCTGAATGCGACCATCGACAGCCGGACCTACAACGCGACGGCCGGATCGGCTCTGTCGGTCGGCGTGGTCGGCCTTCAGGGCAGCGACTTCGTCAGCAGCCTGAGCCAGTCGTTCGACAGTGCCAATGTCGGCAGCCGCACGCTTTCAGTCAACGCCGGCTATGTGATCAACGACGGCAACGGCGGCAACAACTACACCGTCACCCCCCAGACCGCCGGCGGTTCGATCAGCGCGGCGCCGCTGACGCTGAGCGCGGGGACGGACAGCCGGGTCTACAACGCGACGACCGGATCGAGCATCTCGGTCGGCGTCGCCGGGCTGCAGGGCAGCGACACCGTCACCGGCCTCGGCCAGTCGTTCGACAGTGCCAATGCCGGCAATCGCACGCTGAGCGTGAACAACGGCTTCACCATCAACGATGGCAATGGCGGCGCGAATTATGCCGTCACCCGCCAGAGCGCCGCCGGTTCCATCACGCCTGCGCCGCTGACGCTGAGTGCCGGGACCGACAGCCGGGTCTATGACGCGACGACCGGATCGGGCATCTCGGTCGGCATCGCCGGGCTGCAGGGCAGCGACACCGTCACCGGCCTCGGCCAGTCGTTCGACAGCGCCAATGCCGGCAATCGCACGCTGGCGGTGAACAACGGCTTCACGATCAACGACGGCAATGGCGGCGCCAACTACAGCGTGACCCGCCAGACCGCCGCCGGTTCGATCACCCCCGCCACGCTGACGCTGGGCGCGGTGACCGACAGCCGGGCCTACAACGCCACCACCGGATCGAACCTGCCCGTCACCGTCAGCGGCCTTAGGGGCAATGACAGCGTGACCACCTTCGGCCAGTCGTTCGACAGCGCCAATGCCGGCAGCCGCACGCTGCTGGTCAACGGCGGCTACCAGATTGTCGACGGCAATGGCGGGGCGAACTATACGGTGACCACCCTGTCCGCCACCGGGGCGATCACCGCCGCGCCGCTGGTCCTGAGTGCTGCGAGCGACAGCCGGGTCTACGACGCGACGACCGTTTCGAACGTGGCCGTCGGCGTGACCGGGCTTCAGGGCAACGACACGATCGTCAACCTCAGCCAGGCATTCGACAGCGTCAATGCCGGCAGCCGCACGCTCGCCGTCGGCAACGGCTTCACGATCAACGATGGCAATGGCGGGGCGAACTACAGCGTGACCCGCCAGGCCGCCGCCGGTTCGATCAGCCCGGCGCCTCTGCTGCTGAGTGCGGTGAGCCAGAGCCGGACTTACGACACCACCAGCGCCTCCAGCCTGTCGGTCGCGGTCAGCGGGCTCAGGGGCGCCGACAGCGTGAGCAACCTGAGCCAGGCGTTCGACAGCGCCAATGCCGGCAGCCGCACGCTGACGGTCAATGGCGGGTTCACGGTCAACGACGGCAATGGCGGCGCCAACTATGCGGTGACGCGGCAGGCGGCGGGCGGGCTCATCACCCCGGCGCCGGTCAGCGTGACCTACACGGCAAATCCGGCCAGCGGAATCTATGGCGATGCGCCCCCGGCGCTGACCGGGACGGTTGCGGCCAGCGGCCTGCTGGGCAACGACACGCTTGCCGGCGTGACCATTGGCAGCGCCGCGTTCGCCACCACCGCCACCGCCGCCAGCGGGGTGGGCAGCCATGCCGTGACCGGGAGCGGGCTGGTGGCGAATTCGGGCAATTACCAGTTCAGCTTCCTGCAGGCGCCCGGCAATGCCGTGGCCTTCACCATCGTTCCACGTCCGATCACCGTCACCGCCGATCCGCAGGCCCGCGACCAGGGCAACGCCAATCCGGTGCTGACTTTCGCGGTCGTCGGTGCGGCGCAGGACGAGGGGGGCAACCTGCCGGGGCTGGTCAATGGCGACCAATTGACCGGCGCGCTGGCGACCGAGGCGACCGTGACATCGCCGGCCGGCAGCTATGCGATCACGCGGGGGACGCTGGCGGCTTCGGCCAATTACCAGGTCAGCTATGTCGGCAACCTGCTGGTGGTCAACCAGGGCAACGGGCCGATCCTGCAGGCCGGCGGCACGGTGCTGGGCAACCTGCCGTCGCAATCGGCCGGCGGCGGCAACGAGGACGGCGGGCGCGATCCCAACGATCCCGGCCTGACCGAGGAGGAGAAACGGGAGCTGGCGGCGGTGACCAACGGGCTGGCGCCGCCCACCATCACCCAGTCGCTGATCAACGACCAGACGATCAACCGCCCGGCGCCGGTCAACACGCCGGTGACGAGCAACGGGAACCCCAGCCAGTGGACATCGCCCCAGCCTTCGGGAGCATCGCAGTGATCCGCCGCGCCCTGCCGATCGTCGGCCTGCCAATCGCCTGTCTGGTTTCCGCCGTCCTTGGCATCGCGCCGGGCCTGGCGAAGCCGGCGGTGCCTTCGCTGGCGGACAGCTTCCGCATCGGTTCGAGCGGGGTGGTCTGCACCGCCGAGCGGCGGAGCGAGGACGCGGCCTATCGCTCGATCTTCGACCGGGCCTACGATGTCGTCTGCCGCGATGCGGCGGCGCCGGTCGGGCGGCTTTACGTGCTGGCCGGGGCCGACCGGCTGGACCCGGCCGCGCTGGCCGCGCTGGCAGGGACCGCGAGCACCTGCGCCCCCGCGCCGGTCGCGCGCAAGGTGCACGGCCTGCCCCTGCGGCGGCTCGATTGCCGCGACGGGGCGAATGGGCTGGCGCGCACGGTCCATGTGCTGGGCCGGGGTGGCCGGACGTATGCCGCGAGCGGCTATGACGCCTATGACTCGGCGCTGGTGCTGGGGCTGGCCTCGCTGGTCGGCGATGCGCCAGTGACCGGCGCGATCGACGTCGCGGTGACCGGGGCGGACGATCCCGCCGCCCTGGCGCGAGTCCAGGCGGCGAGCCTCGACCCGCAGCAGGCGCTGGCCGCCGGCTACGCGCGAGCGAACGAGGGCAATCACGCCGATGCCACGGAATATTTCGACCGGCTGGTGCTGCGGGCGCGGGCCGGCGAGCGCGGCGCGGTGCGACCGGCGGAATACCTCGCCAACCTGGCGATCGAGCAATCGGTGCTGGGCAACGCCGCAGAGGCCGAGCGCCTGTTCGCCGAGGCGACGCGGGCGAGCGCCGGGGGCGACCCGATGTTCCCCCGGCTCTACCGCAACCTGACCGCGATGCACCGGCTCAACCTCGGCGATGCCGCCGGGGCGCGGACCGTGCTGGAAGCGCCGCTCGCCAGTGTCGGCGCGGACATGGCCTATCGGCCGGAGCGGGTGGCTGCGGGCTTTATCGACCTGCCGATCTCGCAGAATTTCGCCGCGGACGAATCCTCGCGGCGGCAGGTCTGGGGCGGCGCGCTGCCCCTGTCCGACACCGAACGGGCGACTCTGCTCGATGCCCAGGCGGCATTCATCCACGGCCAGGCCGTGCTCCAGACGGGCGACCGGGCCGGGGCGCGGCGCGATTTCGAGCTGGCGCAGGCGCGGTTTGCCGGCGTGCGCGGCGGCCAGGTCGCATCCATGGCGTGGCTGCCGGCGGATGTCGCGCTGGGGCTGGCGGGGATCGCCGAGGCCGAGGGCAACAGCGGCGCGGCGGAAGCGCAGATGCGGCGGGCGGCGAGCCTGATCGGCGACTATGCGCCCGGTTCGGCCGCCTCGCTGGCGGTGCGCGGGCGGCTGGCGGCGACGCTGGCGCGCAACGGCAACACGGAAGGGGCGCTGCAGCTTTACCGCACCCTGGTGGCCGAAGCGCCGGCCGTGCCGGGCGGCAGCACGGCGCTGCGCGGGCAGATCGGGCCATATCTCGGCGTGCTCGCGGCGCAGGGCAAGACGGCGGATTCGGCCCGGGATTTCCTGCTGGCGGCGCAGACGCTGGTGCGGCCCGGTGTCGCCCAGACCCAGGCGGTGCTGGCGCGCGAGCTTTCCGAAGGGACCGGTGAGGCGGCGGACCTGTTCCGCCAGTCGCTCAACCACGGGCGCGAAATCGTCGCGCTCGACCAGCGCATCGCCGGTTTCGCGGCCGGCGAGAACACGACCCAAGCCGAACTGGACGCGCTGGCGGCAAGCCGGGCGCGGCGGCAGCTGCTGGCGAACGAGCAGACGGCGATCCAGGCGCGGCTGGCGGCATTCCCGCGCTACCGGGCGGTAAGCACGACGACGGCCACGCTCGCCGACCTGACCGGCGCGCTGAAGCCGGGCGAAGCCTACTACAAGCTGGTGATCGCCGGGGACGCCGCTTACGCGGCGTGGGTCCGGCCCGAGGGCTCGCGCGTGTTCCGCATCGACGCGAACGCCGGCGAGCTGGAAAAGCTGGTCAACACCGTGCGGGACAGCATCGTCGTCACCGAAGGCAACCAGACGGTGACCAATCCGTTCGATCTCGCCGCCTCGTGGAGGCTCTACCGGACCCTGTTCGGGCCGGTGCAGGGCGAGGTCGGGCAGGTGAGCCACATCGTCTACGAACCGGATGGACCGCTGCTCAAACTGCCGGCGGGCGTGCTGGTGACCGATGGCGCGGCGGTCGCAGCCTATGCCGCGCGGCAGCAGCGGGCCAATGCCGACGCGTTCGATTTTCGCGGGGTGGCCTGGCTGGCGCGGGACCATGTCGTGACCACGGCGGTCTCGATCCGCTCGTTCCTCGACGTGCGGGCGATCAAGGCCTCGACTGCGGCGAAGCGCTACCTCGGGCTGGGCGAGAACACGGTGCCGGCGAAATCCGCCTATGCCCCGCTGAAAGGCTCGCGCGATCCCTGCGACTGGCCGCTGGCGACGTGGAAGCGGCCGGTAAGCAGCGCCGAGCTGACCCTGGCGGCCGGGCTGATGGGCGGCAGCGGCAATGCCGTGATCACCGGCGACGGGTTCAATGACACCGCGCTTCAGGCCCGCACCGACCTCGCCGACTACCGGGTCGTCCAGTTCGCCACCCATGGCCTGGTGACCGCGCCGAGGCCCGGCTGCCCGGCCCGCCCGGCGCTGGTGACCTCGTTCGGCCCGGGGCCGTCCGACGGGCTGCTGAGCTTCAAGGAAATTTTCGCGCTGCGGCTCAATGCCGACACGGTGGTCCTGTCCGCCTGCGACACCGCCGGGGCGGCGACGATCGAGGCGACGCGCGATGCCGGCGTTGCCACCGGCGGCAACTTCGCGCTGGATGGGCTAGTCCGCGCGTTCGTCGGCGCCGGCGCGCGTTCGGTGATCGCCAGCCACTGGCCGGTGCCCGATGACTTCGACGCGACCAACCGGCTGATGTCCGGCATGTTCCGCAGCGCCTCCACCATGCCGGTGGGCGAGGCCTTGCGCACGGCGCAGGTGCGGCTGATGGACGATCCGCTGACCTCCCACCCCTATTACTGGGGCGCGTTCGCCGTAGTCGGCGATGCGACCAAGCCGCTGACCGGGGGATGAGCGCGACCGCTCCGGCCGCGGGGGCTGCCGGGTCGACCAGGATCGGCAAGCTCGTCCGCCAGCTCGGCTGGTGGCAGGTGGTGGTGAGCCTGCTGGCGATGGGGCTGGCGGTGGCGATGGGGCGCTACACCTGGTCGCTGCCGCTGTTCCTCGATGCCGAGCACGCGATGTTCGATGCCCGGGTCATCGTCTCGGCGCCGCTGGTGCGGCAGGACCCGCGCATCCTGATCGTTCCCTATACCGACGAGACGCTGATCGCCACCGGCAAGCGTTCCCCGCTCGATCGCGGCGTGCTGGCGCGGGCGCTGGCGCGGCTCGACAGGATGGGGGCCAAGGCCATCGGCATCGACATCCTGATCGACCAGCCGCAGGCCGAGGATGCCGAACTGGTCCGCGCCTTCAAGGCCATGAAGACGCCGACCGCGCTGGCCTATGCCTCGGCCGCAGTGGCGAGCGACAAGATCCTCTATCGCCAGCAGGAATTCCTCGACCGGTTCCAGCAGGCCATCGCCGGGCCGAACGTGCGGGCGGCCAGCATCATGGTGCAGACCGATTCCGACAATGTCATGCGGCGCTGGCCGGAGATCATGCCCGGCACGCCGCCGCGCCTGGTCAACGCGCTGGTGCCGGAGGCGAAGGCCTTCGCCGGGTTCAGCGGATCGCTGCTGTTCCGCCGGCCGGCGCTGAAGGACGAGCCGATCTTCTCGACCGTGCCGATCGACACCTTTGCCGACGATGCCGTGTTCGCCGTGCCCGGGGCGGCCGACGTCCTCGCCCAGCAGGTGCGCGGGCGCTATGTGCTGATCGGCGGCAACATCCAGGACATCGACATCTTCGAGACGCCGCTGAGCCGGGCGACGGCAGCGGGCGAATCGCCGACGACCTGGGGGATGAACCTGTTCGCCGTGCAGCTGGCGCAGATGCTCGACGGGCGGCTGCCGCATCCCCTGCCCGGCTGGCAGCTCTGGATCATCGCCGTGCTGGCGGCGCTCTGCGGCGGGCTGACCGCGGTGCTGAATCGCCGGCCGGTGGTGAGCGCGGCGGCGATCGTTATCCAGGTGGCTCTGCTGGGGGCGGTGCCGTTCATCCTCGCGTTTCGGGGAGTGGAGACATACGGGCTGCCGGCGTTCGGCTGGCTGATCGACTGGGCCGGGGGCTACGTGACGATCAATGCTGCCGCCCGTGCGCTGAGCGCCGAGCAGCGCCGCTTCGCCCAGGGCGCGCTGGGCAAGTACCTGCCGGCAGACGTCGCCCGGCAGATCTTGCAGGACCCGGATTCGCTGCGGCTGACCGGCGAGAAGCGGGAGATCTTCGTGATCTTTTCCGATCTCGAAGGCTTCACCTCGCTCTCCCACGCGGTGGCGCCGGAAATGGTGGCGACCCTGCTCAACCGCTATCTGGACCTGCTCTCCAATGTCGTGCTGGAGCACGGCGGGACGATCGACAAGTTCGTCGGCGATGCCGTGGTGGCGTTCTGGGGCGCGCCGATCTCCCGGCCGGACGATGGCGCGCGGTGCCTTGCCGCCGCCATCGCCATGCACGCGGCAGGCGAGCGGTTTCGCCGCGAGGCGCCGGACGGCGTGCCGCCGATCGGGCGGACCCGGGTAGGGGTGCACTGGGGCGAGGCGATCGTCGGCAATTTCGGCGGCGAGGGGCGCATCCAGTACACCGCGCTGGGCGACACGATGAACACGGCGGCGCGGCTCGAATCGGCCAACAAGAAGATCGGCACCAGCGTGCTGGTCAGCGGGCCGGCGCGGGCGCGCTCCGGCTCGGCGCGGTTCCGCTACCTCGGCAATGTCGTGCTGCGCGGGCGGGCCGAGGCCATCGATATCCACGAACCGGTGCCGGGCATGACGGAATCCGATGCGGCGGCATTTGACGCGCTCGCATCGCGCGCCTTACATGGCGAGGCGGGCGCGCGTGACGAGCTTGCCCGGGCCGCCGCCGCGGCGCCGGAGGATCGCGCACTGGCGAAATTTGTCGAGCGGCTGGCCAGCCAGGGGGAGTCCGATCACTATGTCCTCGATTGAGCGAATGGGGCGCAAGGTCCTGGCTGCCGGGGTGCTGGCGCTTGCCGGCCACGCGAGCGCCGAGGCGGCGACCATCGTCGTGCGTTCGAACGGGCCATCGGCCGGCAGCTATCCGCCGGGCAAGCCGCTGACCGCCGGGCAGATCACGCTGAAGGCGGGCGATTCGGTCACCGTGCTCGACGCCAAGGGCACCCGCGTACTCAAGGGGCCGGGCAATGTCGCGGTTTCCGGCAGCGGCGCGGCCACGGTCAACGGCATCGCCGCGCTGATCGCCGACACCGGCGTGCGCCAGACCCGAACCGGGGCGACGCGTGGCAATGGCGACGGCAAGCCGCACCCGACCAACGTGTGGATGGTCGATGCCTCGCGCGGGGGGCCGTTCTGCGTCGCCAACCCCGAGCGGCTTTCGGTCTGGCGACCGGACAATGCCAAGGCGGGCAAATTGGCGATCACCCGGGTGAGCGACGGCAAGACCGCGACGCTGAATTTCCTCGCCGGTGAATCGATACGCGCCTGGCCGGCGGAGATTCTGCCGGTGGGCAACGGGGCGAAGTTCCGGCTCGACCTGGGCACGGAGAAAGTCGCACCGACGCTGGTCGCCCGGGTGCTGCCGGCGGCGCCGGCGAGCCTCGACGAGGTGGCCTCGACCCTGGTCGAAAAGGGTTGTGACGGGCAGATCGACCTGCTCGTCGACCTCACCGCCGCCGAAGACGAATGATCGCGCGGCGGCTGCTCTGGCTGATGGCCGGCTGCGCATTTGCGACGCCGGCGCTGGCGGACGTCCTGGTGATCGACCGGGGCGAGGCGAACTGGGTGGCCGGCGGGCCGGCGGCGCGGCCGGCCCCGTCCCCGGCGGCGCCTGCTTATCTCTCGCCGGTGGCGGCCGATGCCGGGCCGGAGCGCTGGCGGGCGCGGGTCGGCGAACTCGCCGCGCGCTATGACCTGAGCCCGGCGCTGCTGGAGGCGGTGGTCTGGCAGGAAAGCCGCTGGAACCCGGCGGCACGTTCGCGCGCCGGCGCACAGGGGCTGGCCCAGCTAATGCCGGCGACGGCGCGGCAGATGGGGGTCGATGCCGGCGATCCGCTGGCCAATCTCGAAGGCGGCGCGCGCTACCTGCGGCTGCAGCTCAACGCGTTCGGCGGCGATCTCGAAAAGGCGCTCGCCGCCTACAACGCCGGCCCGCTGCGGGTGGCGCGGGCGGGTGGTGTCCCGGCGATCGCCGAGACCCGCGCCTATGTCGCCGCGATCATGGGCAGGCTTGCCGGGGTCACTGCGCGATGAGGGTGGACCCGCAAGGCTCCGGCCCGATCGTCGCCGCGCTGATGTGGCTCCAGGGAACGCTGCTGGGCAATGTTGCCACGGCGGTCGCGGTGATGGCGGTGGCGGCGGTCGGCTTCATGATGCTGACCGGGCGGCTCAACTGGCGCTTCGGCGCGACCGTCATCATCGGCGTGTTCATCCTGTTCGGCGCCGCCTCGATCGTTTCCGGCATCCAGGCAGTGGCGAGGTGACCCGGCCGCCCGGACAGGCGCCGCTGAGCGGGACGCGATCACTGGCAGGATGACCGAGGCTATGGAGCAGGCCGACCCCGCACCCCGGCGTCAATTCGCCGCGCAGGCCGTGAATGCCGCGCGGACGGTGACCGGCACCAACCTGACGATGAGCCAGATGGCCGACCAGAAGGCCAGCATCCTGATGGGCGCGACCTTTCTCGTCTTCACCATCACGGTCGGCCAGGTGGGCCGTGGCCATGCGCCGCCGGCGCTGCTGGTGCTGGGCGGGTTCGCCTTCGTTTCGGCCTGCTTTGCCGTCTCCGTGGTCATGCCGTCGATTTCCGGGCGACGGGCTCCGGGGCGGCCCAATCCGATGTTCTTCGGATCGATCTGCCAATACGAACTCGATGACTACGTCGAGCACATGCTCGACAACCTGGCGAGCGACGAGGCGATGTATCGCATGATGTTCGTCGATGTCTGGCAGAACGCGCAGGTGCTCGCGCACAAGAAGTACCGCCTGCTCGGCTGGGCCTATCGCAGCTTCCTCGCCGGGCTGGTGATTTCCGCCGGAGTGGCGCTGGCCGGACTTATTTGATCCCGAGCAGGCCGGCCTGGCGGCGCAGTTCCTCGGCTTCTGCGGGGTTGGCGGCGATCGCATCGCGCAGGGCGGCCGCTGCCTTGTCCGGCTCGCCGAGCGTCATCCGGCTGCGCATCAGCATGACCCAGCCGTCGAGGTTGGCGGGGTTGGCCTTGAGCCGCTGTTCGAGCCGGGCGACCATGCCGCGCGCCATGTCCTGCTGCTGGCTCGGCGGAATGGCGCTGGCGGCCTGCAACTGGTCGGCGCTGGGGCCGGGCAGGCTGGCGGGTTGCGCGGGGGCCGGCTGGCGCACGGCGGCGAGCCTGGCGCGGACATCGATATGGTTGATCGTACCGACCTGCTGGATCGTGCGCTTGAGGTCGCTTTCCCAGCTGGCGCCGGGCGGGGTATCGGCAAGCAGGGCCAGCCAGTCCTGGATGGCGCCGGCATGGTCGCCCCGCAGGTCGCGGGCGACGGCGAGGAAATAGCGGGCGCGCGGATCTTTCGCGTCGAGCGCGGTGGCACGCTGGAAGGCGGCGAGCGCGGCGGGCGGCATCGGTTCGCGCGGGCTGGCCATGACCCGGGCTTCGCCCAGTGCCGACCAGGCGGATGCATCCTGCGGCGCCAGCGAGGCGGCCTTTTCGTAGGCCGTGACCGCCTCGGCATAGGCCTGCGCGGCGTAGCGCGCCTCGCCGAGCGACTTCCAGGCGGCCGGGTCCTCGGGATGGGCGCTGGCAAGGGCTTCCGGCTCACCGGAAGTCGGCGGGGGGGGCGCAGCGGCCGTCGCCCCGGGCGAATGCCAGGCCCGCCAGCCGAGCACGCCGGCGAGGAGGGCGGCGGCGGCCAGCAGCAGCGACAGATCGCGCCAGCGTATGGAGGCAGTTGTGCTGTTCACGGTTGCGGTTCCGTTCCGGTGCTGACAATGATGCGGTCGGGCGCCTCCTGCCACGAAGCGGCAGACCAGGTCCATGGGGGGATTCGTTGGCTGAGGCATTTCGCATCGCGATCGTCGGATCCGGCCCGGCCGGGCTGAGCGCGGCGGCGCGGGCGGCCCAGCTCGGGCTGAGCCATGTCCTGCTGGAGAAGACCGACCACCTCTCGGACACGATCTTCAAGTACCAGAAGGGCAAGCACGTGATGGCGACGCCATCGAACCTCGTGCTCCGCTCCGATCTCGATTTCGACGCCGGCAAGCGCGAGACGGTGCTGGGAACCTGGCAGGGCCAGTCGGGCGGGATCAACGTCCGCCATCACGCCGACGTCACCGCGATCACCGGCGAAAAGGGCGCCTTCGTGCTGAAGCTCAAGGGCGGCGACGAGATCGCGGCCGAGCATGTCGTCCTCGCCATCGGCACCCAGGGCAACCCCAACCTGATGCGCTGCCCCGGCGCCGATGCGCCGCACGTGCAATACCAGCTCGACGATCCGGGCGAGTTCGTCGACGAGCACATCGTCGTCGTCGGCACGGGCGATGCCGGCATCGAGAACGCGCTGGGGCTGGCGGCGGACGCGGCGCAGGGCAATGTCGTCACCATCCTCAACCGCGGCGCCGAGTTCGCCCGCGCCAAGGCGGCCAACGTCAAGCTGCTGAACGAGGCGGCGGCGGCCGGCCGCATCACCATCCGCGCCGAGACCACCCCGGCGGAGGTCCGTCCGGGCGAGATGCTGCTCGACACGCGCGACGGGCAGGAGACGATCCGTTGCGACCGGGTCATCGCCCGCATGGGATCGACCGCGCCGCGCGCCTTCGTCGAGGCCTGCGGCATCCAGTTCGCCAGCGAGGACCGCGAGGCGTTCCCGACGCTTTCGCCCGAGTTCGAGACCACGCGGGCCGGCATCTACGTGATCGGCGCGCTGGCCGGCTATCCGCTGATCAAGCACTGCATGAACCAGGGCTACGATGTCGTCGAGTTCATCAACGGCAATCGTGCGCTGAAGCCGGCGGACGAGCCGATCCTTGCCGACAAGTTCGCCGCCCTGCCCGGCAGCCGCAGCGTCGATGAATGGTTGGAGCTGTTCGGCTCCCGCATCGACCTGTTCCGCGAGCTTTCCACCCTGCAACTGCGCGAGATGATGCTGGACAGCGCCGTGGCGGCCTTCGGCAAGGACGAGGTGATCTTCCGCCGCAACGAGCCGGGCTCCTCGCTGTTCTGCATCGCCCAGGGCTCGGTGCTGGTCGAGATTAAGCCGGACGACCCGAGCGTGACCGTGGCGATCGGCTGCGGCTCGATGTTCGGCGAGGTCGGGCTGATCTCCGGCCGCCGGCGCGGCTCGACCATTCGCGCTGGCGAGCCGACCATCGTCGTCGAAATTCCCCGCAACACCGCGCTCAAACTGATGGCGACCGCGCCGGCGGCGGCGCGCGCGGTCAATCGCGTCTCGATCGAGCGGCAATTGCTGCAGATCTTCGGCTCCGGCCTGACGCCGGCGGATATCGCCGAACTGGTGGCCGGCGCCGAAGTGCAGCAGAAGCGGGCCGGCGAGGTGGTGCTGGCCGAAGGCGATCTCGGCAAGGACGTCTACATCATCCGGCGCGGCTCGATGGTGGTCGAGCGGACGATCGGCGGCAAGCCGGTGTTCCTCTCCTACCTCCCCGCCGGCAGCTACGTCGGCGAGATGGCCCTGCTCGACGACGCACCGCGCAACGCCACCGTGCGCGCGGCGATCCGCTCCGAGGTGATCCGCCTGCCGGGCGATGCCTTCTCCGCGCTGTTCGCCCGCAAGCCGGCGCTGCTCGCCAAGATCCAGGGCGAGATGGGGAAGCGGCGCGAGGTCAACCAGTTCATCGAGAGCCGCAAGGACTCGTTCTCCGGCGCGGTCGACATGTATTCGCAGACCGCGCAGTTCCTCGTCGACAACGGCATCGGCGAGGCGACCGACGTGCTGCTGATCGACGAGAAGCTCTGCGTCGGCTGCGACAACTGCGAGAAGGCCTGTGCCGACAGCCACGAGGGCCTTTCGCGGCTGAACCGCGAGGCGGGAACCAGCTTCGCCCACCTGCACGTGCCAACCAGTTGCCGCCACTGCGAGCACCCGCACTGCATGGCCGATTGCCCGCCCAACGCGATCCGCCGCGGGCCGGATGGCGAGGTGTTCATCGACGAGACCTGCATCGGCTGCGGCAACTGCCAGCGCAATTGCCCCTATGGCGTCATCCGCATGGATTCGGTGCCGCCGCCCAAGCCGCCGCTGTGGCAGTGGCTGCTGCTGGGCAAAGGCCCCGGCCCCGGCGAGCCTTCCAAGACATGGCGCATGAAGAATGCTGCGGAGGGCGCCGATGCGCCGAAGAAGGCGATCAAGTGCGACATGTGCTCGGGCATCGACGGTGGCCCGGCCTGCGTCCGCGCCTGCCCGACCGGGGCGGCGATCCGGGTATCGCCCGAGGCGTTCCTCAGCGCCGCGCGCATCGGCGAGGGCGAGTGAATGGCCAGTCGTGCTGAATCCGCCGCGCACGAAAGCTTCCTGCGACATCGCGATTTCCGCTGGCTGAAATTCGGCGGCGCGCTGTCGCTGCTGGCGCTCATCGGCTATCTCGCGCTGCCGGCGGCACCCGGCCCTTATGGCGGCACCTGGTTCGGCTATACGCTCGGCACAGTGGGCGCCGGCCTGATCGTCTGGCTGGCCTGCCTCGGCGTGCGCAAGCGGCGGATGACGCCGGGCAACTGGTCGCTCAAGGCCTGGACCTCGGCCCATGTCTGGCTCGGCCTGTCGTTGATCGTCATCGCCACGCTGCACACCGGCATGCGGCTCGGCTGGAACCTGGCGACGCTCGCCTGGACGCTGATGATCCTGGTCATCGCCTCCGGCACCTATGGCATCATCGCCTATTCGACCCTGCCGGTCGCCATGAGCCGCGAGCGCGACCAGCAGACCCGGCCGGAACTGATCGAGGGCCTGCGGGCGATCGACCGCCAGCTGATCGAGGCGGCGCAACCGCTGGGCACCGCGCAGGCCGAGGCGGTGCTCGCCGCCACCGCGCAAAGCCCGTTCGATGCCTCGCTGCGCGAGCGCCTCGCCGCCGCTCCGCGCCACTGCGCCACCCGCGCCGCGCTCGACACGCTGGCCGGGGTGACCAGTGACGCCGCCGAGCGCGTGCGCGGGCTGTTGTCGCGGCGGCTGGCGCTGCTCGCGCGGATCCGGGCGCAGATGCGGATGCGGGCGCTGCTCGAGGTCTGGCTACACATTCACGTGCCGATGACGGTGGCGCTGCTGGCGGCGCTCACCGCCCACATCGTCTCCGTGTTCTACTACTGGTGAGCGCGATGAGGTTCCGGCTCAGACAGGTCGAATTCACCGCTGATGGCCGCCGCATCGCGCGCGACCGGGATATCGAGGCGGTGGCGCTCGCTGTCGGGCGCTCGGCGGATAACGATATCCATCTCGCCGACCTCGCGGTCGAGCCGGCCCACGCGGTGATCGAGGCGCGCGGCGCCGGCCTGCATGTCCGCGCCGTCGGCACGCGCGGCTTCGCGCTCGACGGGCGCAATGTGCAGGACGCCAATGTCGATCCCGGCACCGGGGGAGAGCTGCGCTTCGGCTCGATGACGATCACCGTCTCGCGCGATGGCGATGGCGCGGTCCTGCTCGAAGTGCGCAGCGCGCCGCGCGAAACCGTGGACGCCATGGCGGACAAGGCCGGATTTTCGCTCGCCGGGGTGCTGCCGGGGATGCGGCGGATCGGGCTGGTGGCGCTCGGGCTGATCCTGGCGGCGTTCCTGGTGCTGCCGGTGGCGAGCCACATGCTGCACAAGCCCGGGCCGAAGTCGCACGTGGCGGGGGACTCGACGTGGAACCCCGGCCCGCTCAGCCTCGCCCACCATGCGCTGACCGACAAGTGCGAGGCCTGCCACGTGCGCGGGTTCGAATCGGTGCGCAACGAGACCTGCCAGGCCTGCCACAAGGACACGCATGACCATGCCGATGCCCACCGGCTGGCGATGGCGCGCGGAAACCCCGGCGCGGGCAAGGCGATGCTGCGACTGGCCGGCGCTGCATTCGGCCGCGAAGGGCCGGGCGCCTGCACCGATTGCCACGTCGAGCACGAGGGGAACAAGCCGATCAGCCCGGCAGGCCAGCGGTTCTGCGCCGATTGCCATGTCGGGCTGAAGGGGCGGCTGGCCGATACGGCGCTGGGCGATGCCGGCGACTTCGGCACCATCCACCCGGATTTCCGCGTGGCGGTGACGACCAACGCCGACCGGCGGCAGCGCGCGGTGGTGCCGCTGGCCGGCGCACGGGACGACAACGGGCTGACCTTCTCGCACAAGGTCCACCTCGACCCGCTGGGCGGGGTGGCGAAGATGGCAATGACGCTCGGCACCTATGGCAAGGCGCTGGCCTGTGCAGATTGCCACAGGCCGACCGGCGACGGGCTGCATTTCCAGCCGATCCGCATGGAGCGCGATTGCGAGGCCTGCCACAGCCTGGTCTACGACAAGTCTGGGCCGACGTTCCTCAAGCTGCGGCATGGCGACATCGCCCAGATGCAGGCGGACCTGGCCCGCGCGGGATCGGCCAGCCCGATCGTCACCGGGCGGGCGCGGCCGGGGACGTTCGGCGGCGGGGTGACTCACCCGAACTTCGGCCTGCCGGGGCTGACGGCGGCGGCGATGGCGCCGTCCGGCATCTGCGGCGAATGCCACAGGCCGGAGATGCGCGACGGCAGGCTGGCGGTCCGGCGGGTTGCGATCGAGCACCGCTTCATGCCGAACGCGTGGTTCGACCATTCCGCGCACCGCCAGTCGAAATGCGGCGATTGTCATACGGCGAACACCTCGAACTCGGGCGCCGACGTGCTGATGCCGGCGATCCGGCAGTGCCGCGACTGCCACCTCGGCGAGGATGCGGCTCGGCCGAAGATCGCCTCGTCCTGCGCGATGTGCCACGTTTATCATGCCGGCAAGTTGGCGCCGGCCTCGTTCCGCGAACGCAAGCGCAAGGACAATGCGCACGCCGAATAGGTGCGCGGAGGGGGTGACATGCTGATCGGCCAATTGACCGACATCCATATCGGCTTCGACCGCCAGTCCCCGCGCGAGGCGAACCTCGTGCGGCTGGATGCCGCCGTGGCGCGCCTGCTCGCCACCGGCAATCGCCCCGATCTCGTGCTGCTGACCGGCGACCTGACCGAGCACGGTGATGCCGAGAGCTACGCCCGCCTCGCCGCCGCACTGGCGCCGCTGGAATGCCCCTGCTGGCCGATTCCCGGCAATCACGACCAGCGCGAACCGCTGGTGGCGGCGTTTCCCCACGTCGCCCGCGATGGCGGCTTCCTGCACTACGCCCTGGAGTTCGACGGTTTCCGGGTGATCATGCTCGATACGCTAGAGCCCGGCCGCCACGGCGGCGCCTTCTGCGAAAGCCGCGCCTCCTGGCTGTCGGAAAAACTCGCCGAACGCCCCGACACGCCGACGCTGATCGCCATGCACCACCCGCCGTTCCCCGCCGGCATTCCATGGATGGACACCGATCCGGCCGAACCCTGGGTCGCCCGCCTCGCCGCCGCGCTTGCCGGCCACCGCCAGGTCGTCGCGCTGACCAGCGGCCACGTCCACCGCGCCGCCACATCCGCCTGGGCGGGCATTCCGGCGATGATCTGCCCTTCGACCGCACCCGCCGTCGGGCTCGACTTCTCCCCGCTCGACCCCGCCGTGCCGGACGATCGCCCGCTGATCGTGGACGAGCCGATCGGCCTGATGCTCCACCGCTGGACCGGCGCGCGTCTGGTCAGCCACGTCGTCGCCAGCGGCGATCCGACGGTCTTCGCCCGCTTTACCCCGCAATTGCAGGGAATGGTGCAGGACATGGTGGCTGAACGGCCCGGGGGCTAAAAGAAAGGGTAGAGGGTCAACTTGGGGAATTACCATCCCCAAACCCCTGTGGCCTTTGCGTTGTGTGCCAAGCCGGCGTCGCGCACCTCCGCGAAGCGGGAAACATAGCCTGCGGCGCATCAGACCACGCCCGACCGGAAGGCCGTGCTCCAAAAGTCACCGGGGTCCGGGGATGGTAAATCCCCGGCTTCTCCCCTTCTTTTGCCGCCCTACCTCGGCCCCGCCCGCAACAGCGCCCCCGGCGCCCTGCCGCTCATCTCCGCCAGCATCGGCCCGCGCCAGGCGGTCATGTCCACCTCGTCGCTGACCTTGAACGGCACGCCCTTCCGGTTGAGGAACAGCGCCTCCATTTCCGGCCGGGTGAACGGGCGGGAGCCGGTGCGGCCGAAGACCGCGATCTGGCCACCGGTCTCGTCGACGGCGCGGTCGCGGTCGAGGCCCTTGGAGACGGCCATGGCGGCGCTCGGGGTCTTTGCCCAGGCGATCAGTTCGGGCCTGGGGGCGGGGGAGAAGCCGTAGAGGTTGGGCTGGCTTTCGGGCGAAGCCAGTTGCAGCACCTTAAGGCCGTTCCGGCCATCGGCGACATAGGCGAAGGGGGACGCGTTGGTCGAGGCGACGACGACATCACGGACATCGTTCATCTGGCCGCCGAAGGTTTCCTTGAGGTGGATGCGCGGGGCGAGCGGCCGGGTGACATCGACGATGACCAGGCCTTCGCTGCCGCCCGCGACATAGGCATACGTGCGGGCGAGGTAGATCTTGTGGGCATCGGCCAGCGGCACCGTGCCCTGGGGCACGGGGACCGGGTTGCGCAGGTTGGTGACGTCGAACAGCTTGAGGCCGTCGCGATCCGAAACCCAGAGATAGCGGAACTGGATGGCGCTGGCGCGGGCATCGGCCAGCGGGCGGACGGCGGCGAGCGCGGGGTGAAGCGGATCGTGGAGATCGACCACGACCAGGCCGGCATCGGCGGTGATATAGGCGACTTCGCCGGCCAGCTGGATGTGGCGGGCGCCCTTGAGCAGGTTGTCCGGGTTCCAGGTGACGGCGCGCTTGAGGAAGTTGTTGCGCAGTTCCCCATCGGCGAGGGTGTTGACGTTGGTCAGGATCAGGCCTTCGACGCTGTCGGTGATCGCCGCGTAGGAGTAGATCGGCAGGAACGCCTGCTCCTGGTTGATGGCCCTGAGGATCTCGGTGTTGCGCAACGGGCTGATCGCCTGGTTGGTCGGCAGGGCGACGCAGGTGGCGTTGGGGCTGGCGATGTGGGTGTCGTGGCCGAGCTTCGAATAGGGCGCGGTAACGAACGCTTCCGAGAAGCCCTTGTCCGCCACCGCGGCGATGTCATAGGCGCGCATCCCGCCCTTGCCTTCGGCGACATAGAGGTATTCGCCGCGCATCTGCAGGCAGCCGACGGCGCCGGCGGTCTCGTGAGTCGGGTTGCGGAACTGTTCGAGCGGGTTGCGCTCGCCCGAGAGCTTGCCGTCGAGCATCTTGCCGCGCACCCAGTTCTTCAGCTCGCGCTTGTTCTGCTCGACGTGGAGCCTGTAGAAGTCGGGATAGGCATATTTCTGCAGGAACGAGCCGATCACCGCCTGCGGCTCGTTCCATTCGGTGACGCGCACCGCCTCGATGCCATGCTCCAGCCCGGTCCAGGCATGCAGGCCCAGGAAATTGACGTAGTTGGTGCCGAGCAGCAGGGTCTGGGCGAGGATGGCGTTGTTGTCGTCATCCTTCGAGAGATGACAATCGGTGCAGGTCTTGGTCTCCTGCGTGCGCACGGTATGCGGGAAGTGCGGCGCGAAGGCCTGGCTGGAGAAGCCGATGGACGAAACCGGCGGCTGCTGGATGTAGATGCGCTCGCGGTTGATGTTGGTCGAGGACAGGACCAGCGCCGATGACGAGCGGACAGGCGCGACTTCGGCGCCCTTGGTCGTCATGTGCTTGCCGAGCTGGAACATCTCGTCGCGCGCCACTTGCGGATTGTAAGTGGCGAAGTTGCGCGTCTCCTCGTCCTCGTAGTGGTGCATCGAGGTCTTCCAGTTGGCCTCGATCGGCAGGTGGCAGCCGCCGCAGCTGGTGGTCCACGAAAGGTGGCAGGAGAAGCAGGCGATCTTGCTGTCGTCGTGCGCGCGGTCGGACTTTTCGATGCCGGGACCGAAGGCGAAGCTGCCGTCGTCCGCGCCGGACTTGCTCATCAGCTTGGCCCGCGCCGCCTTGGCGTTGAAGGTGGACGAGGTCGGATCGACGCTGTCCTTGACCAGGTGGATGCGCCATTCGAGCCTGGGGTCGAGCAGGGAACGCTGGACCAGGACCTGGCGTCCGGCCGCATCGGTGCTCCATTCGAAGCGGCGCTTGCCGTCCGGGTTGCGCAGCAGGGCGAGGTTGTTGCCCTTGGGCGGTGCGGCCGGGCCGGACGTCAGCAGATTGGGGTAGGCATCGACGGTGCCGTGGCAATCCTTGCAGCCGATCTCGACCGCGTTGGCGACTTCGCCATAGATCAGGCCGTTGCCGTGGCTGTCCTGGGCGAAGTGGCAATCGGCGCATTGCATGCCCTTTTCGGCGTGAATGTCCATGAGGTGGACTGCCTTGCCATTGAGCGCGCCGCCCTTGCCATCGGCCGGGTTCACCGCCTCGAACTTGCCCGAACCGGCCTTGCGCCATTTTTCCGGGTCGTTCGGCGCGACGATATGGGCGGTGTCGGTGCCCCAGGTCGCCATGTTGCCGCCGGCATCGAGCAGGTTGCCGGCGCGGTCGCGCTTGAACACGCCGCGGAAGTTCCAGCCGTGGCCGTGGTAGTCGGCGAACTGGGTGTCCTTGGCCTTGGCGTTGACGTCGTAGACATTGCGCAGGAAGTCGATGTCGCCCCACTTGCCGTGGGCGGCGGCACCTTCGGGATTGCGCTCGTTGATCGCGCGGACTTCGGCGGCGGTCGGGTATTTCTGCTTTTCCGGCCACATCAGCGGGGCATCGGCCTCGTAATCCCACATCGTGTAGCCGTAGTAGGTGTTCACGAAGACGTTGGGCTGGTGCATGTGGCAGTTCATGCACTGGGCGCTGGGGATCGCGCGGCTGAACACGTGCTGCAGCGGGTGGCCGGATTCCTTGACCATCGGGCCGTTGGCGGTCTCAACGACGCCGGGTTCGCCGATCTGCGCCGGGCGAGCGGGGACCATGCGGCCGGCAATCGTCGGATCGACTGTGATCGTCTGCCCGTCGCGCCCGTGCTGGGCATAGACGAGGCTGTGCACCGGCTCGCGATCGTTGGCATAGATCACGTGGCAGCCGGAGCAGCCGGACGAGCGATAGTCACCCGGCTGGTCGTTGGTGCCCATGAACCACATGAACGGGTCGTTGAGCCGGGTCTTGTGGATGTTGAGCACCGGAATGGCGACGCGCAGGCCGGTGCCGGGGCCGCGATTGGACTGCTTGAGATCGGGGCGGCCGGGTTCCTCCAGCCGGTCGATCAGGCCGAGCGAATTGGGCAGGCCGATCTCGGGGAACTTGGCGTTGATGTTGCGGCCACCGCGTTCGAACACGCGGAACACGTCGCCCGGCGGGATGATCTGCCAGCGCGGCAGCGGATAAAGCGAGGCGAGCGCGCCCCGTGCCTTCTGGCGATCGGTCAGCGTCTTGGTGTCGAGCACGGTCGGCGGTGGGCACGGGCTCTTGACGTCGGTCAGCAGGCTGGGCGAACCGATGCAGGCGGGCTTGCCGTCACGACTATAGGCTTCGCCGAAGACGTAGCTCTTGAACGGGACGATGCCGTTGTTGTAGCCGGCGCCGCCCCACAGCATGGCGCCGGTGGACATCAGCGAGCGTTCCGCCGCCTCGATGATCGGCAGATGGCAGGCGCCGCAGGCCTCGCGCGCCACGCGATAGTCGCCGGGGTTGACGAAGCGGACGAACTCGGGCGCTTCCTTGTTGAGCTTGTTGTAGCCGCGTTCCGGGTTGGCCGAGGATTTCCACACTTGCGGATAGCGCGGCAGCACGTGCGCCCGGTCCTGCGCGGCGCGGTTCTGCGGGTTGTCGTAGCCGAGGGCGGCATTGCCGCGCACGCTGGCATCGCCGCCATGGCAATCGACGCAGCCGAGCCGCACCGCCGGCGTCGCGTGCATGGACAGCGCATCGGAATTGGTGTGGCACGAGATGCAGCCGGCGGACTTGGCCTCGACATCCAGCACTGACTGGGTGGCCGGCGCGGCCGGCGCGGTGACATAGTGCCGCTCGACCGCGTGTTCGCCGCCGCTGGCCAGCACGGCGACACCGGCCAGGCCGATGACCGCCGCCAGCAGGGTGAAAAGAGCACGCAGAAACCGCATCAGTAAGTCAGCACCACATTGCCTAGGATCGAATAATAGCGGGCGTCACCGCTGGAATTGCCGAACAGGGCTTCCATGCCCCGCCCCGGCACCAGCATCGCGCCGGAGAGGCGCAGGACGATGTTCTGGTTGGCCCGGGGGCGCCAGGTCGTCGCCGCCGAGAGGTCCCAGCCGATGTCATGGCTGACGTTGCCCTGCTGGCGCAGCACCTCGATCGTCCCGGTGCGGGCGAACCACAGGTGGTTGGCGTTTGCCGCCACCCGCAGGGTCGGCGTCAGGTCGAAATCGGCGCCGGCACCGACCAGCGCGGTGCCCGGGTTGGTGAAGTTCGACTGGCCGAGGTCCTTCGAGGTGCGCAGGTCGTTGAGGATGCCGTTGCGCTGGTTGAGGAACACGGCCCGGCCGCCGCCGGTGAACGGGATGGCCTGGCGAATCCAGTAGGAGGTATCGGCGCCGGCGAAGACCGGGTTTTCGAGGATCGCGTCGAACCCGCTCTCCTTGTTGTCGAACGGGGTGGAATCGCCGCTGGCATAAAGGCCGGAGAGGCGGAAGCGCATCCAGTCCCGGTCATAGCTCGCCTCGGCGGCGGCGAACCAGGCGCCGATCGTCGCCGGCTGGCCGGTGTAGTTTGAATTGCGGTCCTTGCCGAACAGGTAATAGGCGGATGCGGTCAGATTGACCTTCTGGATGTGGCCATCGGCGTTGTAGCCGAGGTACCAGGCGTCGTAGTCCCGGCCCCTGAGGTTGCCGAGCAGCGCCGGGCGGACGGGGAAGCCGTTCTTGTCGTAGTAGAACTCGCCGCCCTCGCGGTTGCGGTTGTAGACCAGGGTGACCTGGCTGGTGAACCCGGGGACGAGGAAATCCTGGCGGTAGAGGTTGGCGACGAACACCAGATCCTTGCGCGGGCTCTGCGAGACATCGTTCAGCCCCGCGTTCGCATCCTTCTCCAGCCGCCAGAACACCGCCAGGTTGTACTGGAAGCGGTTGTTGTCGCGGTTGCCGAACAGGCGCACGCCGAGCTGCTGGTCGTTGAACAGGAAGCCGCGGAAATCCGCCTGGAACGGCTGGATGCCGACCCGCAGCGAATCGAAATCGTAGCGATCCGAGGTGTTGCGCAGGTGATAATCGATGAAGGCTTCCTGCAGGCCGATGAAATGGTCGAACCGGTTGAGCGGCCGGGTCGAATCGACGTTGAGGATCTGCCGTTCGGAGACGGAGACGCGGTTCATGTTGAAGCCGACGGCGACGCGGTATTCGATCTCGGGCGGCTTGAAATTGGTGCTGCCCTTGATCAGCGAGGCCGAGACGAGGAAGGTCTGCGACAGGATCAGGCTGCGCGAACCGCCGAAGGCATCGTTGGTCTGCGGGTTCTGGTTGGCGACGCCGGAGACCGGCAGCGGCAGGCTGCGCGGCTCGACCACGGTGTCCGACACCAGGCCGCCTTCGAAGAACCAGTCGTCACCATGGATCGGCAGCCACCTGACCTTCTCCGGGTCCAGCGGGCGATCGCCCTTGAGCGCATTCTGGTGATAGGGATCGAACGGCGAATGGCAGACCTCGCGCATGGCGCCGAACACGGCGTAGATGGTCTGGTCGCCCTTGGCCGGGCACAGGGTCTTGAGGATGCGCCAGCGGTCGGGCAGCGGCAGGGAATCCGCCGGGAACGCCTGCGGCGGCGGCGCGCGCAGGGCGCCGGGATTGTCCTGCCGGCTTTCCGGCGGCAGCGTGGCTTCGTAGCCGGGCCGGCGGCGGCCATCGAGCGTGCCGGAATCGACCTCGGGCGCGACCTGGGCGTCTGGATCAGGCGGCGTGGCGGCAACGGGCGCCGCCTGCGCCAGCATCAGGGCGGCCAGCATGCCTGCCATTACAGACCCTGACAGACGTTCTGCGCGGTCGAATCGACGAACGGCGCGACCGGGCAGGAAATGAACCGGAGATTGGACGTGTTGCCATCCGCCTGGCGCACGGTGATCCGGTCCGCCCGCATGGCCGCCGGCGCATTGCCGATGCCGCCCGCCTTCTGCCCGCCATTGTTCAGCCCGAGGAAGCTGATCATGTCGTCCTGGTCGATACCGTCACCCGAGACGCCGAGCCCGCCGACTATGACATTGCCGCGATAGATCGGCACCGAGCCGGGGAAGATCTGGATGCCGTTCTGGATGCGATTGCGCCCCGGCGCGCTGGCCGGATTGGCGGTGCACCGGCGCGGCACGTCGCTCGCGGTTGCGCCGGTGACGAAGCCGAGGTGCGCGGCGACATCGCCGACGACCAGCGCCGACTGCAGGCCGGTGGCGAATGGGTTGAACTGGGCCGCCGGCACGGAGAGCGGCCCGTTTGGCCGCCCGACCGTGCCGTCCGGGAAGCTCGGGCGCGAGAGTTCGCCGCCGGAACGGTCGCTGAATGCGTAAGTCCCGGTCAGGGCGTTGGGATCGCCGAGGAACGCGCGTACGGCGGCGACATAACCGGCCACGCGCGGCGACGGGTTGGCCAGGAGCTCCGCGCCGGCCGCCGGGTTCGAGAAGAACGCCGCTGTCCGCGCCTTCTGCAGCGAAACGTCGATGCCGAACACCGGCGCATCCGGCGAGCGCACCTGGCCGAGCACGGCGCCGCTGGTATCGACCACCGAGATCGTCACCTGGGCATGGGAATTGAGCGGATTGCGGATCTGTGCCCGGGCCTGGCTCATCACCGCATAAGCCTCGGTCAGCACCGCGCGCACGTCTGCCTCGCTCAGCGCACCGGCAATGCCATCCCTGGCCTCGTGGATTGGGAAGCGGGCATTGCCGGCGCCGTCGCTGAGCAGGAACGCGCCACTGGTGCCGAATTCGCCCGGGGTCGCCGGACGCACGCCCGAAGCCTCGGTGCCATAGGCCGCCCCGGCGATCACGGTGCCGGCGGTGTAGCCGGTCAGCGCCTCGAGCGCGCCCGCCGCCAGCGCATTGGCGAACGTCGCCCCGCCGAGCGGCGCCAACGCCGAGGGATCGACGTTGGAGAAGATCAGCAGCGTGCCGGCCACGCTGATCCGGTCGGCCCGGATGGCATCGGGCGCGGCGAAGTTCACCGTGCCGGCCAGCGCGATGCGCTCGTCCTGTTCGAGATTGTGCGCGTTGACGTCGGTGTCGACGCCATAGACCCCGTCGCTCTCCACCCCGACGCCGCCGACGACGACGCCGTTCTTGTAGAGCGGAAACCCGCCGGGATCGCCGCTCAGCCCCAGCGGCGAACGCTTCGGGCCGATCAGCGCCGCCGCGCCCGCCGCGCCGAACCGCTCGGACAAGTCCGAACAGGGCAACTGGCTGAACTGCACGCCATAAAGCGGCCCGCTGCCCAGCCCGACCGTGCCGGCCGATGGCGGGAACTGGGCCTGAACGATCATGCTGGCGGTGCGCGAGGAGAAGGCGTTGCCGCCGCTGGAAAGGTATGCCCCGGTGATCGCCTTGGCGATCGCGGCGGTTTCCGCCGGCACGTCCAGCCCCTGGAAATCGAGGTTGGCGCCATTGGGCGCGCCGGGCAGATGGGCGAGCGCCGGGGCGCCAGCCATGCGGAACAGCGCCAGCACGTTGCCGACCCGGTCCACCACCGAGATCACCGCCGGGTGGCCATCGGCCTGTGCCTGGACCACCGCCTGTGCGATCACCGTCTGCACATCGGCCACGCTCAGCGCCTCGGCCGCCGGCACCGCGTAGGAGTAGGCCGGGGTCACAGTCGAGGACGGCGACGGGCTCGGAGCGCTGCCGGAATTGCCGCCACCGCCGCAGGCCGCGACCAGCAGGCTGAGGCCGGCGATGGCGGAAACCAGGAGGCGCCGCATCACCGCAGGCTCCCGATTGCCCGGGCCGCTTCGCCCAGCGCCGCGCGGAAGGCCGGCGGATCGTAGGCATTGGGCGCGCGCACGGCGCCATAGGCCCGGTCGATCGAGCCGCGAATGCCGGCCGCCGCGCCGACCGTGATCCGCCCCTGGTGGACCAGCGAATTGAGCAGGGTATCGACCGCCATGACCGCCTGCACCGAGCCGGTATAATCCGTGAAGCGGGGCGAGATCGCCTTGCCGGCAATGGTCGAGACCACGGCGAACGCTGTGTCGCCACCGCCAGCCGCGCCGTCGAACGCCGCCTCCAGCCGCGCCGCCGAGGCCGCGAGCCGGGCTGACGCCGCCGCCTGCCCCTGCCCGCTGCCGATCGCGGCATGGAACGCGCGGGCAGCGGCGTCGAACTCCCTGCCGGCCGCCGGCGCCAGCACCTGCCCCGCCGCGGACAGCATGATCATGCTCTCATCGTTGAACGGTGGCGTGCCATAAGGGATCGGCCGCGCCGCATTGGCCTCGAACGGACGGAAGCGCGCGGGGTCGTCGTCGATCTGGCGATGGCAGGAATGGCAATCGAAAAAGGTGAATTCGGGGAAGCCGCCCTGGCTCGCCAGCTTCGGCACCGCATGGAGCGCCGCCGCCCGCCGCACCGCCTCCGCCTGGCCTACCGCCCAGAGCCGGACGTGGTCGCTGCCGCCCTTGCGCTGGCGGTAGTCCGCATCCTCGTCCCAGTGTTGGGACATCGCGGAAAACAGGTCGAGCTCGAAGGCGATGCGCGGATGGCCCGCTGCCATCATCTGGTGGGTGACGAACTGCCCGGCCCGGGTCGAGCCGAGATGGCAGTCGAGGCAAACGCCGGCGCGGACTGCCGGCCTCTCCAGCGCGGTCATCCCGGCGGCGACATTGGCCGGATGGGTGCCCTTGACCGCATAGTGGCTGGCCAGCCAGCCACCCGCCGCGCCATGGCAGGATTCGCAGCCGACCCCGTCCGAGAGCTGGAAGCGCGCCCCCGCCATGCCGGCCGGCGCCACCGTCGCGTGACAGCCGAGGCACGCCCCGGCGGAGGTCGCCGCACCCAGTCCCAGCGTCGCGGCAATCCGCCGGCCGCGCGGCGATTCGAGCGCGGCAAAGGCCCGGCTGTGCGCACCGCTGCGGGAAGAGGGCGATTGCCACTGGGCGATCTCGTCCTGCCGGACCACGGCGCCGTTGCCCTCGGGCCGGCCATGGCAAGTCGAACCGGCGCAGCTGGCGACACCCTCGAACGGGCCACCGGCCCGCACCTGGACGCCGGCCAGGAGCAGCAATGCGAGCGCCAGCACCCGGCCAACCGGCAACCGCAACGCCGCCGCCATCCTGCCTGCAGTCCGCAATAGCCTGTTGGCCCGCATCGTTCGCCCCCCTCGGGCCCTTCTGGCGCGAACCGGCAGCAAAATGAAGCCCGATTCCCCTCCGCACGAAGGATATTTCCCGGAACCTCGGAGATTTACCTGCCGCCCCGCCCGACAGGGCTGCTCCATCGCAGTTTGCAGTCTCCCGGTTGGTATGCCAGTCTCGCCTGCTCCTACGGCCTGGCGAACCTGGCCGCGGACAAGGTCCGAAACGCGAAGCGGCGCCGGGATTGCCTGGCCCAGCCGGCAGCCGCGCTCCGAAACCAACGGGAGATCCATCATGAAGCCCATAGTCCGCAGCCTGATCGCGGCCATCGCCCTGGCCAGTGCCGCCCCTTGCGCCCAGGCGCAGGGCGCCAGCTCGACTTCGCCGCAGAGCACCAGTTCGATCCCGCCGCCCCGCCCGGTGCTTCAGGCCTTGCCGCCGGCCCCGGCGGCGCCGGAAAACCCGGTGTGGACGCGCTTTGCCAAGGATATCGAGGAGCTGTGGCCGCGCATCTACCAGGCCGCGCCCAAGCGCATCCGCGACGACCCGCAGACCCGCGCCGAACTGTCCCGCCTGCTGCTGGAAGCCATGGCCCAGCGGATCCTCGACGCGCTCGGGCAGGACGGCGATCACCCGGTTTTCCTGCCGCATATCGGTTACCAGATGAATGTCGGCCAGCCGAACGCGGACACGATCTACAAGCGCGCGGTCATCACGCCTGGCGGGACCTACCGCCTGCGGGGCAAGCCGGGGAGCCTGGCGATCACCAAGGTGGGTCAACTGGGCGCCACCCCGGAACTCACCGGCAGCGGCGTGCGGGCGCTGGGCTACAACGATTTCTCGAAACTCCGCGTCGGGCCGGACGGCCGCTTCGACGTCATCCTCAGCCCCACCCGGCCCGCCGGCTACACCGGGGAGTGGTGGCAGCTCGATCCCGCGACCAGCAGCCTGCTGCTGCGCCAGGTCGGCCAGGACTGGGCCGGCGAGGTGGACCCGAGGATCTCGATCGAGCGGGTCGACGTGCCGGTGACGAAGCCGCGCGCCACGGCGAGCGAGCTTGAGCAGCGCCTCGCTGGCGTGCCGATGCAATCCTACCTGATCGCATCGTTCCTCGTCGGCCATGCCGAACAGCTGCGCGAGCAGGGCTACATCAACAGGCTGCGGGTGTTCGACGTGTCCAACGGCGGCGCGCTCGAAGGCCAGTTCTATTACGAGGGCGCCTACGACCTCAAGCCGGACGAGGCGCTGATCGTCGAGGCGAAAGTGCCCGAGCGCTGCCGCTATTCGTCGATGATCCTGACCAACACGATCTACGAGACGACCAACTGGATCGACAACCAGGCCAGCCTCAACGGCGCGCAATATGCGATCGACAAGGACGGCATGCTGCGGGTGGTGATTGCCAATCGCGACCCCGGCGTGTTCAACTGGCTGGACACGGCGGGCAACGCCGCCGGCGTGGTGCAGGGACGGTGGACCGAATGCTCCAGCCAGCCGGTGCCGACCGCGCGCCTGGTGAAGCTGGCCGACCTCGCCCGCGAACTGCCGGCCGATACCCGGCGGGTCACGCCCGAGGAACGCCAGCGCCTGGTCCGCGACCGGCGCGCCGCCTGGCTGCAGCGGGCGCAGTGGTAGGGCGGCGCCGGGGCGCTGCTTGACGCCACCGCGCGGATATGGCTTCCTTCCGCCAGCAAGGAAAAGTGCTGCACGCGAGAGCGGTTTCGCCGCTGCCCGCGCGACGGTGCAAAGCGGAGAGAAGCCATGCCAGGATATGCCGGCCAGGCGGATTTTGCCCCTCGGCGCTGGGCCGAGCGCGAGCCGGTCGCGGGCCAATGCCCCGAATGCGGGGCGGAGGCGCTGCAGGCCTACAAGGTGCTGTCGAACGGCGGCTGGCATTCGGTGGTCAAGTGCCAGGCCTGCCTCGGCTCGGTCTCGCGCCAGCCGTGGAACCGGCTGGGCCATGTCGACCGGGATGCCGCCGATCGCGTGATCAGGCAGGGAGGGCGGTGAACCGATGACCACGGACAGGATCATCGCGGTGGACGTCGGCGGCACCTTCACCGATGTCGTCGCGGTCGAAGGCGGCCGGATCACCACCGCCAAGGTGCCGACCGACGTTCGCTCGAGCGACCGGTCGGTGCTGGAAGGCGCGCGGGCGGTCGATGTCGCCAGCGCATCGGTGTTCAACCTCGCCAGCACCGCCGGCCTCAACGCGGTGCTTACCCGGCGGCTGCCCAAGGTCGGCTTCCTCACCACGTTCGGCCATCGCGACCTGCTCGATCGTGGCTCGCTGATCCGGCCGCGCGAGGCGCTGACCGATCCGGGCTGGCGGCGGAATTTCGGTGACGCTTCAGAACGGCCGCTGATCGCCCGCTACCTGCGGCGCGGCATCAAGGAGCGGCTCGATGCCGCCGGCGAGGTGTTCATCCCGCTCGACGAAGCACAGGCCCGCGAGGAACTGGCGGTGCTGCGCCGCTGCGGCGTGCAGGGGGTGGCCATCTGCCTGCTCCATGCCTACCGCAACGGCAGCCACGAACAGCGCCTGCGCGAACTCGTGCGGGAGGAGCTGGGCGATGTCGCCTGCTCGATTTCCAGCGAGGTCTCGCCGACCATCCGCGAATTCTACCGCGCCTCGACCACGGTGATGGATGTGCTGATGAAGCTCATCTATGGCGACTATACCCGGCGCCTGAAGGACGGCTTCGCCGAATCCGGTTTCGACGGCCAGTTCAACTATTCCGATTGCCGCGCCAACCTGCTCCCGGCGGAGTTCGCCATGGAGCGGCCCTACCAGATGCTGATGGGCGGGCCGGCCGGCGGTGCGGTCTCGGCCGCCCATTTCGGCGGCCAGATCGGCGACGGCAACCTGGTCTGCGCCGACGTCGGCGGCACCTCGGTGGATATCAGCCTGGTGGTCGATGGCGAGCCGTGGTCGTCCAGCACGTTCCAGGTCGAGCATGACCTCGTGGTCAACGCCACCTCGATCAACATCGTCACCCTTGGCGCCGGCGGCGGCTCGATCATCGCCACGACCCGCGAGGGCGACATCCGCACTGGGCCGGACAGCGCCGGTGCCGATCCCGGCCCGGCCTGCTACGGCGCCGGCGGCACCAGCCCGACCGTGACCGACGCGGCCCTGCTCATCGGCATCCTTTCGCCCGATGGCTTCCTCGGCGGCCGCAAGCGGCTTCACCCCGATCTCGCGCTGGACGCCTTCGCCGCGCTCGACACCGGCCTGCCGGTCGCCGAGCGCGTCCGCATCGGTTGGGCGATGGCGATCAACAACATCGCCGAGGGCTTACGCAACATCTCCATCGGCCGCGGCATCGACCCGCGCGATTTCAGCCTGGTGGCGTGCGGCGCCGCCGGGCCGATGCTGCTGCCCGCCGTGCTGGACCAGTTCCCCATCCGCCGAGTCATCGTGCCGCCCTACCCCGGCCTGTTCAGCGCGCTCGGCCTGGTCAGCACCGACCGGGTCTATACCGACCATTCCAGCGAATACCTGACGCTCGGCCCCGACCTGGCCGACCGGCTCGAACAGCGCTTCGCCCAAATGGAGCAGCGCCTGCTGGCGAAACTCGGTGGCGCCGGCGAAGGCGCGCGGATCGTGCGGACATTCGATGCCCGCTATCTCGGCCAGGGCTGGGAAACGCCGATGATCCCGGTGCCGGACGGGCCGATCACGGCGCGATCGGTCGAAGGCATGATCGGCAATTTCCGGTCCACGTACGCGCGGATGAACGGCAACAGCTTCGACCATGTCCCGGTCGAGGCGGTCACCTACCGGGTCCAGCTCGTCCAGCCGGCGGCCAGGATCACTTATCCCCGCGCCACGGCCAGCACCACCGCGCCAGTCAGCCGGCCGGTCCTGCTCCACTATCTCCGCGACGAGCCACTGCCCGCGCTCGAATACCGGCGCGAAGAGCTCGGCGCCGGGAGCCGGGTCCCCGGGCCGGCAGTCATCCGCGAGGAGATGTCCACCACTTTCGTGCCGGCCGGGTATTGCGCCACGGTGGGTGCCCACTCGGAGATCGTCATCGAATGAGCACCTCCACCACCGTGAGCCCGAGCCGGACGGCCGAGCCGACCCCGCTGCGCGCGCTGACCCCCGAGCAGTTCGCCGCCCGCTACGGGTGCGACCGGTTCACCGCGTCGATCCTGGGCAACCGCTTCCGCTATGTGAACCAGCACATGGCGACCAAGCTCAGGGTCAATGCCTTCTCCTACGTCATCCGCGAGATGGACGATTTCTGCACGACCGTCACCGGCCCGCCGGAACTGGACTGGGCGATGCCGGCCGCCAGCCTGACCAACCCCTGCCACTGGGGGCCGGTCACCGATTCCGCCCGGGTTTGCCTGGAGGAGTACGGCCTCGACCAGCTGCACCCCGGCGACGTCATCGTCTGCAACGACGGCTATCGCGCCGGCAAGCACCTCAACGACATGTCGTTCCTGCGCCCGCTGTTCTGGGAGGATCGGCTGATCGGCGCGGTCCACATCACCGCGCACCAGATCGACCTAGGCAGCCGCCGGCCGGGCGGGGTCAGCGTCGGCTCGGAGACGGTCTGGGAAGACGGGCTGCTGCTGCCGCCGATGCTGCTTTACGATCGCGGGCAGCCGGTCCGCTCGCTGTTCAGCCTGCTCGCCGCCAACTCGCGCGCGCCGGACACGATCCTTGCCGATCTCCTCGTGATCCGGGCGGCGCTGGACCTCGGCGAGGAACTGCTGATGGAGAGCATCCGGCGCTATGGCATAGAGGCCTACTTCGGCGCCATCCGCTATGCCTGCGATGCAGCCGAAGAGGCGATGGCCGAGGCGATCGCCGCGATCCCCGACGGGACTTATGCCGGCGAGAACGTGATCGAGAGCGACGGCCTGGCGGACAGCCCGCAATATGCCGTGCGGCTGACGATCCGCAAGCGCGGCAAACGGCTGGAGGTCGATTTCAGCGGCACCAGCGCGGCTTCGCGCTCGGCGATGAACTGCACCTGGCTCGACGTGAAGACGGGGCTGCTGATCGCGCTGAAGCTGCTGGTCGATCCGCGCTCACCCCCCAATTCGGCGACTTTGCGCAACATCGATATCGTGCTGCCGGCGGACTCGATCGTCAACCCGCAGCCGCCGGCCTCGTCGATGTACTATTTCGCGCTGATCCAGGCGATCATCCGCGCGACGCTGGATGCGCTGAACCCGGTGCTGGGCAGCCAGGCCATCGGCGAGGATTGCGGCAGCGCCTCGGTCCACCATGCCCATGGCCGGAAGTCCGACGGCAGCCCCTGGGGCGGGCCGATGGTCGAGACCTCGGTCGTCACCGAGGCCTGGGGGGCGACGGCGCACGGCGACGGCGACGGCAATACCCTGCTGACCTGGATGAACTACCCCGATACCGGCTTCGAGGTGAAGGAACTGGGTGGCCACATGCTGGTGATGCGAGTGGAGGTCGCGCCCGACACCGGTGGCCCGGGCCGGCATCGCGGCGGGGCCGGCATGTTGACCGACATCCACTGGCGTCATGCCGGCTTCCACAACCACTTCACCACCCAGATCGGCACCCCGCCCCGTGGGGCATTCGGCGGCGGCTACGGACAGATCGGCGGCGAATGGCTGTTCGATGGCGAGGCCATTGGCGATGCACCCGGCTGGCTCGGCAACCGCCTGCACGGCGACCACGCCAAGGCCCAGCCGATGGCGGGCCTGATCGATCCGGTGACCAACGCGATTTCGCTCGACGCCCTGCCGGTGTTTCACGATCGGGACGTGCCCGCTTCCGCCGGCAGCGTGGCCCGCAGCCTGAGCAACGGCGCCGGCGGCTGGGGCCATCCGGCGGAACGCCCAGCGGAGCGGGTGCTGCGCGACGTGCGCGATGGCTACGTCAGCCTGCACAGCGCCGCCGAGGTCTACGGGGTCGTCATCACCGGCGAACCGGATACCGACCCGGAAGGCCTGGCGATCGACGGAGCGGCGACCGCCGACCTCAGACGGCGGCTGGCGGCCAGGATCACGGCATCGGCCTGAGCGATGCCGCGGTCCCGATCCTGATTCCCCGCGTCCGCGTCAGGCGGCTGGCGCGAGGTCGGCCGGCGATACCTGGAGCTTCATGTCCGAACGGGTGAGCGAGTGCCGGGGTTCGTCCGGCCCCTGGACATCGGCGGCGAGGCCGGCATGGACCAGCCCGAGCATCAAGGTCATCAGCCGTTGGTCGGCCTCATCGAAGCCGGCAAAGCCTTTGGCATCGAGGTAGTCCAGCGCCTCCTCGACCCGGGGGAACCCGACGGTGAAGAACCGGGCACACTCCTCCGGCCCTGCCTGATCGCGCACGGCTGCGCGGGCAGCGGATGTGCCGGCGGCCCAGCGCGCGACGAAGGGTTCGAGTTCGGCGAATGCCGGCGGCAGTGTCGTGCTCATGCCTGGTCTCCCTCACGTTCCGCCCTGAACGCCAGCACCCGGGCCTCTACCTCGTTGAACAGGTGACGGATGAGCGATTCCTGGGTCTGCAAGTGGATATGATCGAGCGCCCCGCTCGACAGGCCGCGCTGGCCGGCCTCGATCACCGTGCGATCCTCCGAATGGACATCGCGCAGCAGCATCCCCATGAACTCGCGGGCGAAACGCTCGTTCGGATTGGCGTCGGCCCCGGTCCAGTAGAGCCGGATCACGCCGCGGCTGCGGGTCGGCCCGATCGGATAGACCGTATGGCTGAACGGTTGCTGGGTCGAGGCGAAGACGAACGTGGCGGGAAACAGCGCGAGATACATCAGCGAACCGACCGGATCGATGCCTCGCTCGACCGCCGCCTTGCAGGACCGTTGCACCCCCAGCAGTTGCAGCGGGGTGAAGCTCGGGTTCTGGCTCATCCAGATCGACTGGGTGCGATGCGGGCCGTAGAAGCCGTAGGCGCTCGGATAGCCGAAAGGATTGCTCTCGCCGATGCTGGCGATGCCGGTGCGCGAATGGATGAAGCGCAGGTGATAGTTTTCCTGGAAGTTGTCGTACGTCAGCTTCCAGTTGGCGTCGATGTCGTAGGTGTATTCGGTCATATGCGTGGCATTGGCGACCGGCGTTTCTTCCAGCTTGGCCGCCATGTCGCCCAGCCAGCTACGCAGGTCCTCGACCGGCCCTTTGGCGAGATTGACGAAGATCATCCCCGCCACCACCCCGCAATGCACCTGGGGTATCGCGCAGGCGGCTTTCTCGACATTGAATTGCTCGAAATCCGGCGCGCCGATCAGCTTTCCGTCATTCGAGAATGTCCACATGTGATAGCGGCAGGAAAACTTCCGCCCCGTTCCCGCGCGCGCGTCGACCAGCTGGGTGCCGCGATGCGTGCAGACATTGTGCATCGCCCGCACTTCGCCATCGCTGCCGCGGGTGATCAGCAGGGAGACGCCGGCGAATTCCAGCTCGCGGACGATGTAGGAATCGGGCTGGGGCAGTTCGCAGACATGGCCGATCTGGATCCACGAACGCTTGAAGATCGCCTCGATTTCATCGGCATACCAGGCGGGATCGCAATACGGCTTGGTCGGGATGGGACGCGTGCCCAGCCAGGCAAGTTCGTCCTTATCGGGTGGGCTGAAGCCCTTGGTGTGAACGTTCACGGGCACTCTCCATCGATTCTGCCAGATCCGTTCCGCGGCCGAACCGCATGCCTGGCGATCGTCACACTGTATGACACAGGCCGAACGACCTGCAAAGTGGAAGTTTTCTTGCCGGTCGTCATGGCCGGCGGCCATGGCGGTCGGGCACGCCGCCGCCGCCGCGTTCAGCCGTAGCGGCGGGTCGCCTCGACCACCCGGCGCGACCTCTCCATCGCCGACACGCCGGCGTCACGGAGCGATGCCAGCGGAACCTCCAGGCCCACCGTCACATCGGCCGGCAGGAGTTCGAGGAACGCCGCGACCGGGAAATCGCCGGTCCCGGGGATGCCACGCTCGAACGACGCCTCGGCGACGATGTCGGGCGGCGGCAGTGCCGGACCGTCGCAGACTTGCGCGGAGGCGATCAGGCTCCGGTCCAGACCGGCGAGATCGGCCAGCGGCGTGCCGGTGCGCACGATGTGGAGCAAGTCGAGCGTCAGCTTCGCGTTCGCCGGCGCTCCTGCCGCCTCGATCAGGTGCAGGCCTTCGGGAACGGTCCTGGTACGGCCCATCGAAATCGGCTCGAGCGCCACCGTCAGTCCATAGGCGCCAGCGAGCCGGCAAAGCGCGGCCAGCTGATCGGCCGCCTGGCCATCGTCGGCCGGCAGGATGTCGAGCGCGGTGATCGCCCCGCAGCCCAGTTCGGCCGCGAGCGCGATCTCGCTCTCCGGCAGCTCGGGCTGCGCGCCCAGCATGAACACCTCCGCCGCATCGACCCTGACCGCACTGTCGCGCAGGCGAGCGAGCAAAGGCGCCTTGTTGGCATGGGTCACAGGCCGTGCGCCCGGCATTCCCTCGACGAGGAACACGCTGACCATGGGAACGTCCAGCGCCTCGGCGATGTCGATCATTGCCCCGGGGGCTATTTCGAACATCGTCATCTGTTCGAGCCGCAACGGATTCATGGATATTCTCCCCAAATGGCCGTCACCGGCAGGCCGACGATCTTGCCACCGTTCAGAGCAGCACCCCGCCATCGACATGCAGGATCTGGCCGGTGACGAAGCCCGCCCCCTCGGAAGCGAGATAGACCACAGCCGCCGCCACTTCTTCCGGCTTGGCCGCCGTTCGGCTGAGCGGCCCGGTGCGGTGGAGCCGGCCCATGGTTTCCTGGTCCATATCGGCGAACGCCGTCGCAAAAAAGCCCTGGGGATGAAACCGGCTGCCCTTGCTGACCGATTCCCCGTCGAGCGGCAGGGTGGCATAGGGCGCCACCGCATTGACCCGCACGCCGGAATCGCCGACTTCCTTGGCCAGCACCTTGGTGAAGGTATGGACCGCGCCCTTCGCCGCCGAATAGACCGAGAGCAGCTGGTCCCCCACCGTGCCTGCCGTCGATCCCATGTTGACGATGCAGCCCTGGCCCCGCGCCACCATGCCGGGCAGGATCGCCCGGGTGACCCGCAGCATGGTCATGAAGGTGATGTCGATGTCCGCCGCCCAGAGCGCCGGGTCCGAATCGACGAACCGGCCGATCGCGGCATTGCCGCCGACATTGTTGACCAGCACGTCCACCGGACCGCCGAATTCGCGTTCGACGGCGCTCGCCAGCCGCTCCCCCGCATCGGCCTCGCGCAAGTCGAGCGGCACGAACAGCGCCTGGGCGGCGCCACGTTCGCGGCAATCGGCAACGACCCGCGCCCCGGCTTCCTCGTCGCGGCCGACGGCGACGACGCGCGCGCCCTCGGCGGCCATCTGCAGCGCAATCGCGCGACCGATGTTGGCGGTGGCGCCGGTGACGATCACCGTCTTGCCCGAAAGTCCGGTATCCATCTGCGCGCTCGGCTCCCATCCTGCTCCGTTATCCGCCGGCACTCTGCCGGCGCCGGCTTCCCGCCCGTGTTGGCATGGCCCCGGCAGCACCGTCAAGCCGGACGGAAGACGTGCCCGCTACCCCTCCGCCCCGACCAGGCCGACCTCGACCTCCACGCCCGAGAACACCGCGTTGCCGGAAAGTGGATCGATCCGCCGGTCCTCGGTCAGGTCGTTGACGCTGGCGCCGGCGTGCCGGCCTGCTACGCCCAGCGAGACCCCTGGCAGGTCGTGCCCCCAGCCATGCGGAATCGAGACGACCCCGGGCATCATGTCCTCGGTCACTTGCGCCGGCAGGCGGATGACGCCGACCCGCGAGCGCACCTCGACGAGTGCCCCTTCGGCAATCGCGCGCCTCGCCGCATCCTGCGGGCTGATCATCACCGTGCACCGCTCCGGCCCTTTGGCCAGCCTGGCGCTGTTCCCCAGCCAGCTGTTGTTGGAGCGCATGTCGCGCCGGCCGATCAGGCGCAGGCGGCCTGCCGCCCTGGGCGGCTCGGCCAGCCGGGCTAGGGCATCGAGAAACACGGCGGACGCGCACTCGACCAGGCCGTGGGCGGTGCGCAGCCGCTGCGGCAACTGTCCCGCACGGGGAACCCCGTGGTCGATCCCGCTCGGCGCGGCCAGCAGCTGTTCGAGCGACAGGCGATAACGGCCGGCGCGCAACATGGCATCGAGCCGCTCGGATGGGGGTATGGCCTGGCGCGGCCTGCCGGTGATCGCCTGGCCGAGCCGGTGCAGGATCTGCCACTCTTCGAACTCGTCCGCGCCCGGCGGAAGGATCGGCGGCGAATAGCTGGCGAAGTTTCTCACTGCCAGCGGCAGCACGAAATAGCCGTAATGGTCGCGCTGCAGCGGCCCGACCGGCGGCAGGATGTAATCGGCATGGCGGCTGGTGGCATTGCGATAGAGATCGACCGACACCATCAGCTCGAGACCGGGGAGCGCGCGGTCGAGCCGCCCGCCATTCGGAGTGGACAGCACCGGGTTGCCGGCCAGCACGAACAGGCCCTTGATCTGGCCGGGGCCCGGCGTATCGATCTCCTCGGCCATGACGGCGACCGGCATCTGCCCCATCATCTCGGGCAGGCCGGAAACCCGCGAATGCCAGCGCCCGTAGGCACCCGGTTCGCTGGTCTCCACCAGGTCGACCGCCGGTTCGTTGAACACCAGCCCGCCCTCGCGGTCGAGTTGCCCGGCGGCGATGTTGATCAGCGCGATCAGCCACAGGTTGAGCGTGCCGAACTCCTGGACGCAGACGCCCATGCGGCCATAGACCGCGCCCGGCCCGGACAGCAGTTGCGTGGCGATGGCGTGGATCTCGTCGAGCGCGACCCCGGCGATCGCCGCGCACGCCGCCGCATCGAACCGGGCCAGCGCCGCCGCCGCCGCATCGAGCCCGCGGACATGGGCGGATGGCGCCGGCCGCGATGGCGAGGCCAGGACCGCCTTGAGCAGGGCGATGAGGAACCACGCATCGCGCGCCGGCTCGACGAACAGATGGGTATCGGCGATCCGCGCGGTCTCGCTCCGGCGCGGATCGACGACGATCAGCCGCCCGCCCCGCGCCCGCAGCGCCTTCGCCCGGTTGCGGAAATCCGGCACCGTCCAGATACTGCCGTTGCTGACGGCCGGGTTGGTGCCGACGACGATCAGTGTCTGCGCCCGATCGATGTCGGGAATCGGAAACAGTGCGCTGTGGCCGAGCATTTCGAGATTGACCACGAGATTGGGAATCTGGTCCATCGTCGCAGGGGTGTAGACCTGCGGCTGGCCGAGTGCCGAGCGCAGCAGGCCGAAGCTGAACAAATTGCCGTAGACATGCGAACTGGGATTGCCGCGATAGACGGCAATCGAGTTCGCCTCGCGCTCCAACAGACCCCGCGCCCGCGCGCCGATCTCGGCAAAGGCCTGCTCCCAGCCGATCTCCTGCCACGTGTCGCCCACCCGCTTCTGCGGCCGGCGCAGACGGTCGGGATCGTTCTGGATGTCCTGGATCGCCACCGCCTTGGGGCAGATGTGCCCGCGCGACAGCGGATTGTCGGCATCGCCCCGGATGGAGACGACGGTCTCGCCCTCCATGCTGATGACGAGCCCGCAATGGGCCTCGCACAGGTGGCAGGTCCGGTGGTGATCGCGCGGCATCGGACCAGCTTACGGAGCCCTGCCACCCGGGTAAAGGTCTGCCGCCAGCCTGGCCGGGCTGGCGGCAGCGCGATCAGTGCACCAGCAGATCGCGCAGGTTGTCGCGCATGATCTTGCGCACCGAACCGGCATCGAGCGCGGTCAGCGATTCCTCGAATTCCGCCGGCTGGGCCAGGCCTTCGGCGTGCGGAAAGTCCGAGCCCATCAGCACCCGGTCGACGCCGATGCGCTTGACCAGTTCGGCAGTGTTGTCCTCGTGGAACGGCACGACGTAGACGTTGCGCTTGAACATCTCGGAAGGGTGGGCCGGCAGCTGCCCGCCGGGCCAGTTGCCGAACCGGCCCCACATCGCCGCCTTGTTCATGGACTTGAGCAGATAGGGCACCCAGCCGCAGCCGTTCTCGACGCTGATGACGCGCAAGCCGGGGAAGCGGCCGAACAGGTTGTGCAGCACCATCGCCGCCAGCGTCGTCATGATCGGATTGTCGACATGGAACATGGCGAACTGCAGCGGCGAGGTATTGCGCGTGCCGGGCCGGGGATTTTCCCCCCAGACGGCCGACTGGTCGAAGAACCCGGCGGACAGGTGGAAGCCGACCGGAACTTTCGCCTCTTCCAGCCGCGCCCAGACCGGGTCGAACCGACGATCGGCGATCGAGCAGGGCTTGGTCCCGCCGCCCGGCCCCGGCCGCATGTAGACCACCTTGACCCCGGCCTTGAGCAGCCGGTCCAGTTCCTCGACGGCCAGATCCGCGTCGGCCAGCGACAGGCAGCCGGTGGCGAAGATGCGGCCATCCTGGCCGAAGCCCCAATCCTCCTCCAGCCAGCGGTTGTAGGAGCGGAAATTGGCATAGAGCGCTTCGGGATTGTCGAGCAGGTCCTGCTCCACCCCGTTGGCGATCGAGGGAAACAGGATCGTCGCCTCGACGTTCTGGCTGTCCATCAGTTCGAGCCGGGCCTTGCGGTCATGGAAGGCCGGATGCATCGAGGATTCCTCCTGGGCATCGCCGAAGCCGCCGAGAGCGGGATTCTTCAGGATTTCCTTGAACGAACCAGGCGCCTCGGTCTTGTCGAACTTGACGTTGCAGAAGGTCAGGTGCTTGTCGCCGGAGTACCAGTACTCCTTGCCGTCCTCGTGCCGCCTCGCCTCGATGACGACATCCTTGTACTTGGCTTCGATGTGGCGGCTGAAGCTGTCCCGGACCTCATAGAAATGGTTGTCCGCATCCCACAGCCGGTAGTTTTCGCCTTCCATATCTCCTGCTCCTGTGTCTATCTGGGCATGACGAGGCGTCATAGCGCATGACACCTTATATTTTCTATTTGCACGGTGTCATACTGTATGTCAAGCGTCCGGACCACTCTTGCCGCCCGCCATGCGGACCTGACCCAGCGGCTGATCCTCGACGCCGCCGTGGACCTGCTGGAAACCCGGTCGGTCGGCGAACTCTCGGTCCGCGCCGTGGCGAAACGCGCCGAAATCTCCGAACGCACCGTATTTCGCTACTTCGCCGCCCGCGAGGATCTACTCGACGCGGTGGCGGCCGAAGTCGCCCGGCGGACCCAGGCCCCGCCCAATCCGAAGACCGTCGCCGAGCTGCTGGTCTACCCGGAGGCGATCTTCGCGCGCTACGAGGAGACCTCGAGACTGACCCTCGCGGCGATGCATTCGGAGCTGTTCCACCGGATTCGCACCACCGATGCCGAGCGCCGCGGCCGGACGATACGCGCCCTGGTGGACCGCGAGGCCGCCGACCGGCCCGAGCAGGAACGTCGCCTCGCCTCGGCCAATATCCACTACCATGTGGTCGCCACGACCTGGAGCTACTACCGCTTCAATTTCGGCTTTCCGCTGGAGGACGCGGTCCAGGCCGCCCGGATGGCGATCCGCCAGACACTGGTGGGCCTGGGCATCGACGCCGCCGACGGCTGACAACACACGAACAGCCTGGCGTTCCGAGGCAGGATGCCGCTGCGGGCGGGTCAAGGTCCTCAGCCGGTGCCTGGTCAAGCAGTGGCGGAGTGGCATGAAGAAACGCCGATGCCCTTCCATCACACATTTTACTATATCTATTTCAACAAGTTCTGCATTACATTGGCCGCGTATGACCTGATCCGTTTCGTTTTCTGAATATCGGATGGTCATTCAGGAAAATTTCAGCACAATGGGCAGAAACCGGAGCAGGCACGCACCGAGATGCATGTGATTGACCATGTCGATCAACAATTCTATGTAGCAGGCACGACATAACGAGAGGCATCCGTTCAGCCATGGCAACAGCGTTCCAGATCCGCGATTTCGACGATCCGGACTATGATCCGTTCACCGTCGATGCCGTGAACTTCGGGGACGCCATCGATCCCTACCCGCAAATCCACGCGATGCGTGCGCGTGGCGCCGTCATCCCGGGTTCCTATCGCGAGAACATGGGCGCTCCCTGCTTCTACAGCGGCATCCCGAAGTTTTCCATCCTCGGCGTCAAGGAAGCGGACGAGGTGCTGACCGACGGTCGGCGCTTCTCGAATTCAGGCTTCCGCCAGATCATCGGCTCATCCTTCGGCCTGGGCAGCCTGACCACGCTCGACAATCCCGAGCATGGCCGCTGGCGCAAGATTTTCCAGAAGATCTTCCTGCCGCAATATGTGAAGACTTGGGGGCAGAGCATCGTCGATCCCGTGGTCCACGGTATCATGGGCAAGTTCCTGCCACGTGGCGAAGCGGATCTGGTTGAGGAATTCACCCTCCGTTACCCGTTCGAGGTCATCTATCGCCAGCTGGACCTTCCGGCTTCGGATGTCCGCACCTTCCAGCGCCTGGCGCTTGGACAGACCGATTTCGTCCACATGCCCCAGGCAGAGGAAGCGGGCGTCAAGCTGGGCGAGTATTTTCGCGCGCTGGTGGACGAACGGAGGGCCAGGCCGGGCAGCGATCTCATCAGCATGCTTGCGACCGTCGAGGTTGACGGGGAGTACCTGCCCGAACTGGTGCTCCTGTCCTTCCTCCGCCAGCTGATGAACGCGGGCGGGGACACGACCTATCGCGGCACCAGCGCGCTGCTGGCCGGGCTGCTGCAGAACCCGGATCAGCTCGAGGCGGTCCGCCACAATCGCGAGCTGATCCCCGACGCGATCGAGGAAGCGCTGCGCTGGGAAGGGCCGATCGTGGCGCACCTCCGGATCGCCACGGAGGACACCATGGTCGGCGGTGTCCCTATCCCGGCCGGGTCCTCCATCGACGTGATCGCCGGCGCCCTCAACCGCGACCCTGCCCTCTACCCCGAGCCGGACGCCTTCAACATCTTCCGGGAGCGACGGGCGCATTATTCCTTCGCGCGCGGACCGCATATCTGCATCGGCCAGCACCTCGCCCGGGTCGAGATGACGCGCGCATTGCACGCGGTCCTCGACAACCTCGAAAATCTGCGCCTCGACCCCGACAAGCCCGCCCCCCAGCTTCGCGGCCTGACCATGCGTGTACCCGGCAACATCCACGTCCGGTTCGATCCGCACTAAGCTCACGTGTCGGGATCGGTTCCGCGAAGGCGAAGGCACTGGCGGAGCGGGAGGATGCAATACGCGTTGATATATAACGCTATTATAGAAGTATTTTGATAATGCCAGAGATAAAGTCGTAACTTTACGGGCGGCTTCCTGTGGCCTTGCGCGGTCTTCAATGAACGCGAAGCGGACAGTGGGGATCGTTACTCTCTGCCGAGATTGCCGACCTTCAGGGGACAAAACGGTGGACCTTGAAAACGGTCCTTAACTCATCTCTGCACCAATGCGTTGGAATCACGTGGTCTGGGGCAATCCTTCCGATCGCCGGTGCCAATGGGAATGTCCGACTACGTCGAGACCGGTCATTTGCAGATCGCCCAAAGCCCTCCATCCGCTTTCCAGGCCGTTGGACATCGGACTTTCCGGATTTTGCGAGAAATCCGAAAACCCGGAAGGGGCCTTTCGTTCGCATGCCTGCGTCAGTCAGCCGAGTCAGCAGGGTCGCACTGACGTGCCACGGGGCTCTATATGGCAAGTTTCACTGTCACCCGCACTTGCCGCGGCTCGACCGGATGGATGTGGACATCATCGACCCCGGCCGCCGGCTCCCCTGCCAGCCGCGAGGTGTAGAAGTAGCTGATGTCCGGATCCCGACTGCCCAGCAGGTTGAGCACATCGACCGCGACTTGCCAGCGACCGAGTTGGCGATAGGCGCCCAGGTTGACCAGCGTCGTCGCCCGCGATCGAACGGAGTTATCTTCGATCAGCGGCGCGCTCGCAAAATGGCGCACTCGCAGCGAGCCTGACCATTGGCCCCATTTCGCCGCCGCGCCCGCACTCAGCACCGCAGGGGTAGCGCCGGAAACAAATGTCTGATCCGGCGCGACCCCCCGAAACCGCGTGTGAGTCAGCGCCAGCCCACCATCCAGCGTCAGCCACGGCGCCGGCTTCCAGAACAGGGCGAGTTCCGTGCCGAACCGGCGACTGGCGGCGTTGGGCTCGGTCGCGCCGGCATCGCCGACGAAGACGAGTTCCGATGCCACGTCGAGCCAGAAGCCTACGAGCGAAGCGGTCAGGTTGTGCCGTTCCAGCCGCGCGCCCAATTCGGCACCACGCGAGCGGGCGAAGACCGGCACCTGCCCGGCCGGGTCGCCGCTCGCGGAATCGACGCGGATGGTGGCGCCGCGCACGTCGTTGGAGTGATAGCCTTCGCCATAGTTGGCATAAAGTTCGAGGCCGTCGGCCGCGTGCCAGGCGAGCGCCGCCTTGGGGGTGACGATCGCCGCCGAGCCGGTGCCGGAATTGGCGGCAAGGTCGGAACGGACGTCGTAGCCTATCGCATCGCCGCGCAGGCCGGCGATCAGGCGCAGGCGTGGCGTCAGGTGCCATTCCCCCTCGGCGAACACAGCCCCGCCCACCTCATCGACCCGGTCCTCGCGCACCGTCGCGGTGATCGCGCCATGTTCGGTCCGGTAAAGGCCGAGCTTGCCGATGCGATCCCAGCGCAGGTCCGCCCCGAAGCGCCAGTCGATCCCGCCGGCATGAAGCGTGTGGCGCAGCGAGCCACCGAACACGCCCCGGCGATCGACCTGGCGGAACTGGTCGCCGTGGACCGGATCGTCGAGGAAGTAGGTGAAGTTCGAGGTCAGTTCGAGGCGGGAGGCGATGGCATAGGCGGAAATGCGCGTGTCGGCGAAGGCGCCGTTGAAAGTCAGCGCCAGCCGGCCGGACCGGCCGCCGAGATCGGGATCGATATTGCCGTTGAGCGGGATCAGGCCGGACAGGACCGCGCGCTGCGGAATCTGGTCGGTCGAATTCCAGCGATTGGTATAGCCGGCCAGGGCCAGTGACCAGTTGCCGCCGCTCGCCTTGACCAGCGCCGAGAGCTTGCGCTGGCGCTCGTCCAGCACCCATGGGCCGTCGTTGCGGGTCACGTCGATCCCCGCCAGCAGGGTCAACTCTCCCAGCCGCGCGCTGCCCGCCAGTAGCCCGCGTGCATAGCCGAACGAGCCGCCGGTGACTTGGGCGATCGGTGCCGGAAGCCGCGATTTGGTGATGAACGACAGGGAACCTGCTGAAGCGAAATCGCCCTGATCGGCGTGGTACGGCCCCTTGGTGTAGTCGATCCGCTCGACCAGCTCAGGGATCAGGAAATTGAGATCGAGATAACCCTGGCCGTTGCCATGGCTGCGCATGTTGACCGGCGCGCCATCGACGAAGCCGGCAAGATCGGTGCCATGGTCGAGGTTGAAGCCGCGCAGGAAATACTGGTTGGCCTTGCCCTCGCCGGAATGCTGGGTGGCGATCAGGCCGGGGACGTTTTCCGCCAGTTCGCCGACGCGCGACAGCGGGCGCTGCTCGAAATCGGCATAGCCGACGGAGCCTTGCGAGCCGCTGTCGGCCGTGCCGACCTGAGCAATGCTCCGACCGTAGACGACGATTTCCCCGCTCCGGTCCGGCGGGGAATCGTCGGCAAGGGCCGCGCAAGGCCAGGCAACCGCCAGCAGGCCGAGCGCCAGCCCGGAGCGGTCAGGACGATCCATGGTTCAACCCTTAAGGCGGGCGGGTCAGGCGATCAAGACGAGGCCTTGCCACTGGGCGAATACCAGATCGGCGAGGACCAGGCGCGCTGCTGGATGGTCGCCGGCACGTCGGCCGGCAATGGCAGGCCATATTCGAGCGCGCGCAGCGTCGTCCAGCGCGGTGTCGGGATTTCCAGCACGCGGACATAGTAGACGGCATTGTCGCCCGGGCGGAAGGTCGGGTCCTTCCACACCGTCGCCAGCCGCGCCGCGCCGATCGCGTTGGTATAGGCCCCGGTCTTGAGGTCCACAGTGTCGCCGATGGCCGGGAGCTTGCCGGTCTTCGGGTCGATCCTGCGCGTGCCCGCCCAGGCGACGTCGAAGATCCGCTCCTGCTGCTTGCCGGCGACCTGCCAGAGCTTGACCACCTGGATGCGGTCGAGATTGCCCCGCTTCGGGTCCTTGATCGCCTCGATGGCGAAACTGGGGGCGCTGCCGGCGGCGGCGGGCAGGTCGCCCCCCATCGGCACGCCCTTGGCATAGGCGGCATGGACCCAGTCGGCCTGCTGCTGCAGCGAAGGGGAGAAGCCCCAGCCGCCGAAGAAGCGCAGGCGGATGTGGCTGCCGGAGGTGGCGTAGGATTCCTTGCGGCGGAGCGCGGCGAAGATCGCTTCGCGGGTGTTCGATTCCGCCCAGACCCCGGTCAGCGCCGCCGGGCTGAGAATTTCCGCCTTCAGCGCGGTATTGGCCGGTTGCGCGCCGAGGCCGATCTGCGATGCCGCCGCCTCCTTGTCCTTGGGCTTGCCACCGCCGAGGTTGGCAACCGCAGTGCCGCCGTATTCCTCCGGCGAGTTGACCGACAGGCCCGAGTGCAGGTCGCCCGAGCCCACGGCGCCGTCCTTGTAGGGATTGGCGCCGATTCTGGACTGGATGACCAGCCCGCGCCCCAGCGCATCGCGCCAGTAGGAACCGCCCGGCCTGGATGGCGAGTTGCCAATGAGCAGGTGATCGAAGATCTCGTAGCCGGCGAACTCGTCGTTGCTGGAGAGCGCCGGGTGGGTTTCGGACGTGCCCTTGTTCTGCGCCACCTCGGAAAGCGGTTCGTTGGCCACGCGCAGTTCGGCATAGGCCTCGTCGATCGGGCGGCCCTTCAGCGTCGTCCAGTCATACATCAGCCCGTTGGAGGCATTGCCGTTGTGCGCGATCGCCAGCGCCTCGTAGCCCTGGCCCCGGATCTTCGACAGCCAGGTCCACAGGTCCTGCGGATCGGTCGAATCCTGGGCGGTGAACGGCGAGGGCGCGGTGGCGCCCCGGAAAATGACGTTGCGGTGCAGGTTCTGGCCCGAGGGCATCGAGGTCCACTCGTAGGCGATGAACGAGGTGAACTTGCCCGGCTCGTAGGCGGCATTGGCGGATGCGATGTTGCGCGCCCAGGTCGAGGCGGCGACCTTGTCGTTGTCCGGCCCGAGCCGCCCGCCGGAGAGCAGGCCGACGAGCTTGAAGAAATTGGCGATGCCGCCGGCGCGGGCGAGCTTGCCGATTTCGGACAGCGAGAACGCGCTGTTGGGGTCGTCGAGCTGGTTGAACACGCCGATATTCTCGGAGTGGTCGGTCACGGCGAGGAAGTCGAGCGGCTCGGAGCGCCTGATCGGCTGGCCGAGGTAGTCGACCGTATCGCCCTTGGCGAAGGCATAGGCTTCGTCGGGCGTGGTCTTGGTGCCCATCAGCACATAGGCGTCGAAGCTGTTGGTCGTGTGCAGGTGAAGGTCGCCGAAATAGGCGTCGCGGTCGGGGTTGACCTTGATCGCCCCCGCCGGTTTTGGCGCGACGGTTTCCTGCGCGGCTTCGGCGTGGCTGCCGAAGCCGACCAGCACGTGATAGGTCAGCGGCAGGGCGGCGGCGCCGGCGAGCAGCCAATTGCGACGGATGGTCATGCGATTATCCCCTTTGTTGGACATTCAGACGATGGCGTCGAGCGCGGTGTGCAGGCGCTCGAGGAACCAGAACATGGCGAACGAGCCGATGGCATAGGCGGCGGTGGTCCAGGCCAGACGAGGCGCGGCCTGCGGCCAGCGCAGTCGCGACAAGGCCCAGAGCAGGGCGGCCACGAGGGCGACGAAAGCCAGCTGGCCGATCTCCACCCCGACGTTGAACAGGAACAGCGATGCCGGGATGTTGTGTTCGGGCAGGCCGATCTCCTTGAGCGCCCCGGCAAAGGCCGCGCCGTGCAGCAGGCCGAAGCCGAAAGCGACGATCCAGGGCTGCCGCTGGGTAATGCCCTCGATGCCGCGCTGCTTGCGGATCAGTTCGACGCCGAGGAACAGGATCGAATAGGCGACCATCGCCTCGATCAGCTGCGGATTGGGCGAGATCAGCTTGAGCGCGGTCAGCGCCAGCGTGATCGAATGGGCGACGGTGAACGCGGTGACCGTGCGCAGCAGCGGCTTCCAGCCGGCGCTGAGCAACAGCAGGCCGAAGACGAACAGCAGGTGGTCGATCCCGGTCAGGATATGGCCGATGCCGAGCGTGAGGTAAGCCGGGACCGAGGCGCCGGTATGGGCGTTGATCGCGAAGCTCGGCTGCGCCGGGGTCAGCACCCGCTGTTCCTCGTCGCCGTTCTTCAGGCGGACCAGCACCAGCGTGTCGGTGATCGTCCGCTCCAGCCCGGCGATGCGGACCTCGCGGCCGTCGAGCCCGGCCCCGCGCAGATCGACCCCGCGCCAGCGGTGCAGTTCGAAGTTTTCCGCATCCTCCACCCGGTCTGGCGCACGCTCGATCAGGCCGCCGGCGATGTGCGGCCGGATGGCGACCGCCATCAGCCCGACCGAAGGCTGCTTCCACAGCACATCGGCCTTGCCGTCGGCCCGTTCGGTGATCTCAAGATAGGCCGGGCGCACCTCGTGCGCCTCGACCCTGCTGGCGAGCGCCGCCAGGCCGGCGATGATCGCCGCCAGCCAGACCAGCAGCGGGAAGCCGTGGCGGGCGATCATGGCCGGTCCGTCCGGCTGACGGTGTAGCGGGCGAGCAAGGCGCGATAGGCGGCATCGTTGCGGGCGGCCCGGTCCTGCTCCTGCCAGGCAGCGAGCGCGTCCTGGCGGGCCTCGGCGAAGCCGCGGGGGCGGGCCGGCGTGCTGTCGGTCACCCGGACCACGTGCCAGCCGAAGCCGGAACGGACCGGGCCGATCCAGCGCCCCGGCTGGGCGGCGAACACCGCGCGGGCGAATTCGGCCGAGCCGAAGAGGCGCTCGGTGTCGTCCCGGGCCAGCCGGGCCGTGACCTTGGGGCCGGGGAATTCGTCGCCTATCGCGGCCTGCTGCCCCTGCCCGAGCCGGCTTGCGGCGGTCGTGGCAAGCTGGCGGGCGGCGGCCTCGCCACGCTGGTCGATGGCGAAATAGCGCTGGTCGAACGTGCGCCGCGCCGGCTCGGCGAACTGCGCGGCGTGGGTATCGAACCAGCGGCGAAGTTCGGCTTGCGACGGCTGGCGGGGGGTCGCCATGTCGGCCTGGAGGAACTGGTATTTCTGGGCGAGGCGGCGCCGGACGATCTCGTCGTCCTTGTCGAGCCCGAGCGCCAATGCCTCGCGCAGGTAGATTTCCTCGCGCACGGTGTTGTCGACCATGGTGCGCATCTGCGCTGGCGTCGGGTTCGCGCCGTATTGCTGGACGTAGCTGTTCTCGATGCGCGTCAGGTCGCCCGGCGCGATGGTGATGACATAGCGTTGCGACCGCGATTCCAGCCAGTGGGACACGGCGAAGATGAGGATGCCGAGGACCAGGAAATGGGTCAGCGGCTCGCGCAGCAGCGGGCGCAGACGGGCGCGCCAGCCGGCGGCCGGCTCGGGTTCGGGCACGGCGGCGGCCGGGGAGTCGGCCTCGGCAAAGCTCTTGAACATCGGCGGCATCCTCTCAGGCGAAGCGCCGGCCCCACCGCGCGGCGGGGCCGGCACGCGTTCAGGCGGGTTGCAGGTCGCGCTCGACGGCGCGGCTCGCGCGACCGTCGATGCCGACCGGCACCTCGCCATGGACCGTCGCCCGGCGCAGGGTGCGACGCTGGAGGGCGAAATCGGCGACGGCCCGGTGCTGGGTGGCGCGGTTGTCCCAGAAGGCGACATCGCCCGGCTGCCAGCGCCAGCGCACGACGTTCTCCTCGCGGGTGATGTGCGCCTGGAGCGCGTTGATGATCGCCTGGGAATCGGCCCGGTTCAGGCCGACGATCTCGCGGACGAAGTGGCCGAGCAGCAGGCTGCGCTGGCCGGAGACCGGATGGACGCGGACCAGCGGATGCTCGGTCTCGTAGACCGTCGAGGCGAAGACTGCCTTGTGTTCGCGGCGGAACTTCGCCTGGGCCTCGGTCGTCGCCCCGCCGGCGCCGAGCACGGCGGCATAGTCGTAGTCATTCGTGTGGATCGCGCGCAGGCTGTTGGCCAGCTGGCGCAGCGGCTCGGGCAGGCTTTCATAGGCGGTTTCGGTGTTGGCCCAGACAGTGTCGCCGCCGGCCTCCGGCACGGTCAGCGCGCGCAGGATAGAGCCTTTGGGATAGGCCGGGACGAAAGTGACATCGGTGTGCCAGCTCGAAGCGGCATAGCCCTCGCGGCTGTCGAGTTCGAGCAGGTAGCGCGAGCCGGCGGCGACCGGCACGGTCGGGTGGGCGACGGGATCGCCGAAGCGGGCGGCGAAATCCTCGTGCGCGGCATCGTCGAGCGCGTGCTGCTCGCGAAAGAACACGACCTTGTGGCGGATCACCGCCGCCTCGATCGCGGCGATGGTCCCGTCATCGAGATCGGGCGAGAGGGTGACGCCGTGGATCACCGCGCCGATCCGGCCGGTCACCGGGCGGATGTCGAGCGGGGAAGCGGGATCCTTGGCATTGGGGTAGGATTGCACGAGGGTAGCCATGGGTAGTCTCCTTTTCGGGGGCTGGGAGGTCATTCGGCCGGCCATGCCGCGCCTTCGCGGGCATCGAGGCGGGCGCGGATTTCGCGATGGGCGGTTTCATCGAGCGGGAAGCGGGCGAGCAGGCCGGCGGCGATGCCGTGGCCCAGCGCCGGGCCGAGGGCGAAGACCAGCAACAGCGCATCGAGCGCGGCCGGCGAATTGGCGCCGTGGGGGTTGAAGCCCAGCCAACCCAGCAGCGGCAGGGCGATGCCCAGCGCAAAGGCCGAGCCGAGCTTCTCGGAAATCGAGAAGGCCGAGAAGAACAGGCCGTTGCGCTGCTCGCCGCTGGTCAGTTGCTCGGCATCGGCGATGTCGGCAACCATGGCCCGCAGCATCAGGTTGCCCGCGCCCTGGGTCAGCCCCTGGGCGGCGGCAAGCGCCACCAGCAGGCCGAGGCGATCAGGAGCCAGCCCGAGCAGGCCGAGGTTGATCGCGGTCTGCAGCAATTCCGCCAGGATCGCGGCGCGCGATTTGCCCAGCCGGCGGCCGATCCGCTGCCAGATCGGCGCGGAGAGCAGGCCGACGCTGTACTGGAACAGGAACAGCGCGGCGGCGAGGTCGGGTCGGCGGAAAATGAACGAGACGACGAACACAAGCAGCGAAGTGCGCATGCACTGGCCGGCCATGACCACCGTGTCCGCCGCCAGCACGCGCAGCAGCAGCGGGTTGCGCGTCACCGCGCGCACGCCCTCGGCCAGGCTATGGCCGAGGGCCATGCGGTAGGGGCGGGCCGGGATCGGATCGTCCGGAAGCGTCGTCAGGCTCAGCCAGAGGCCGGGAATGCCGGTCACGAGCACCAGCACGCCGAACAGGCCCAGCCGCAGCACGTCGTCGCCGGGGCGCAGCCAGTCGGCGAGCGCGGGCAGGATCAGCGCCAGCACGAGCGCCACCGAGGAAAGGAGCGAGAAATACGAGGCGATCGCCGTGCGCTGACCATAATCGCCGCTGATTTCGCCGGACCAGGCGAGCAGCGGGGTCTTGGCGATCGAGAAGCCGGTGAAATAGGTGAACACGCCGAGGACAACCCAGGTCAGCGAGACATCCGGCGGCGGGAAGAACAGCATCGCCGCGCCGAGCAGGAACAGCATGCCTCCGCCCGCCACCCAGGGGCGGCGGCGGCCCAGGCGGCTGGTGGTGCGGTCGCTGAGCGTGCCGATCACCGGATCGAGCAGGGCATTGATGATCTGCCCGGCAAGGAAAACGAAGCCCAGACTGGCGAGATCGATTCCATGATGGCGCGACAAGATCGCCGGGACGTAGGCCAGCACCGGCTGCGCCGAAGCATAGAGCGGCACCGCCAGTGCGGAAAATCGCAGCACCTGCCAGTGGCTCGGTTCCGGCGTCCGGTGCGGAAACGATGTGGAACCTGTGGCCATCGGGAATGCTCCGGCTGGAAAAAGGGCGGCGCCGGACCGGGCCGGCGCCGCCAGGGTGGAGAGGTCAGAGCTTGACGCGGAGGGTGGCGCCGAAGGTGCGCGGATCGCCGAGGGCGGCGGTGACCAGGCCGGGCGTGGTCAAGGCCCCGCGCGAGACGTAGTAGTTCTTGTTGGTCAGGTTGCGCGCCCACAGCGAGAAGTCGTAGCGCCCATTGGCGGTGCGCAGGCCGATCCGCCCGTTCAGCACGCCGTAAGCCGGGACCACGGCGTAGATCGAGTTGGTTGCCGACGAATTGAACGACGACCGATGCAGGAAGTCGGCATGGGCGTAGGCTTCGAACGTCTCGTCCACCGGCTGGGCCAGATCGGCGCCCAGCGAATAGGCGAATTTCGACACGCCGGGCAGCGCGACGCCGCTGAGATTCTGGATGCCGTTGACGTTCGGGTTGTTCTCGGGCGCGTTCGGCGCGTTCTGGTAGTCGATGTACTTCGCGTCGGTGTAGGCGCCCGACGCGCTGAGGCTGATCCACTTGCTGGGCGCCCAGGTCAGGTCGGCTTCCAGTCCCTTCGACTGCACCTCAGGCACGTTGTCGATGTACTGGACGAAGCCGGCGCCGAACGGCACGCTGACGTTGGCCTGGTAGTCGTGAACCTTGGTCAGGAAGGCGGCGGCGTTGACCGTCAGCGTATTGTTGAGCCAAGAGCTCTTCAGGCCGATCTCGAAGTTGTCGACCTTTTCCGGCCGGATCGTCGTGTGGCCGTTGCCGCCGGCGGTGACATTGAGCCCGCCCGACTTGTTGCCGCGCGAATAGGTCGCGTAAAGCAGGGCATCCGGCGTGACCTTGTAGCCGAGCGTGACCAGGCCGGAGAGCGCGTCCGCCTTGACCGCAGCCGGGAAGCTGAGGTCGCTGGCCTGGAAGATGGCCGCCTGCGAGGGTGCCAGCGAAGAGAACAGCAAGGCGCGATCACCGCCCGATCCCGGGGCAAGGAAGCGGCTGAACGAGCCGGTCTTGTCCTCGTGGGTGAAGCGCAGCCCGGCGGTCAGCGTTAGCGGCTCGGCGAGATGGACATCGACCTGGCCGAAGGCGGCGTAGCTCTTGGTCCGGGGGTCGGAATAGGAGGCGATCTGCAGGCCGTTGAGCGCGGTAGCGGCCGCCGCGATGGCCGCCGGCGTATTGGCGGGATTGGCCGGATTCAGGTTGAACACGGCGGCGTCGGGGCCATACTCGGTCAGGCCATAGCCGCGCACGACCTGCCAGAAGTAATAGAGGCCGGCCTGCCAGTCGATGAAGTGCCGGCCGGTGGAGGCAATGCGCAATTCCTGGCTGAACTGGCGCTGGAAGTTCTGCTGCTGCGCTGCGGTGGTCGCGGAAAGCGGCAGGCTGTCGCCGTCGTTGGCCGGCAGCCAGTCCCACCAGCGGTAGGCAGTGATCGAGGTCAATTGCGCGCCGCCGAGATTGTAGTCGATCTCACCCGAAACGCCGTAGCTCTTCATGTTGGCCTGGAACGGCGAGTTGGAATTGCCCCGCCGGTCGAACGCGTTGAAGTCGTAGTTCGCCGGCGTCTGCCCGAAGCGGGCGATGCGGTCGACGAAGCTGTTGGGGATCGCGCCGCCGCCGCCGGCCGCGCTGAAATTGGTGAAGTAGCTGTCGAACAGGTTGAGGATGTAGTGCTGCTTCTGGCTGGAGAAATCGCCGATCAGCCGCACCTTGAGGTCTTCGCTCGGCTTCCACAGGAGCTGGCCGCGCACGCTGGTGTTCTTGTAGTTCTGCGCTTTCGAGTTGTCGTACAGGTTGGTCAGGAAGCCGTCGCGGTTGGTATCGGCCACCGTCATGCGCACCGCCACCGTATCGCTCAGCGGCGCCGAGGCGGAGACGCGGATCTGGTGGTAGTTCCAGTTGCCGAGCGTTCCCTCGGCGGTCAGCTCCGGCTTGAAGCTCGGCTCCTTGCTGGTGATGTTGATGGCGCCTGCCGTAGTGTTCTTGCCGAACAGCGTCCCCTGCGGCCCACGCAGCACTTCGATCTGCTTGAGATCGACAAGGTCGAACTGCGACTGGCCGGGGCGGCCATAATAGACACCGTCGAGATAGAAGCCGACGCCGTATTCCAGCCCATCGACCGCCAGCGCCGAGTTGGCGCCGAGGCCGCGGATGGTGATGTTGGTGTTGCGCGGGTTGGTGTTGACCACCTGCAGGCTGGGGATCTGCTGGACCGCCTGGCCGATGGTGAAGTTGCCGGTGCGCTCCAGCGCCTTCTCGTCGACGACGCTGAGCGCGACCGGCACGTCCTGCGAATCTTCCTCGCGATGGCGGGCGGTAACGACGATTTCGCTCGCCGCATCGGCATCGGCGGCGGCGTCGGCGGCGGCTTCGGCCGCATGGGCAGGTACCGCCAGGGCCAGTGCCAGCGTGGCGAAGGCGGTGGAGGCCAGCAGAGTGGCCGGGCGGATGGACGTGGGTTTGCTCATGGTTTCCCCCCTTGGGAATGTGGCGTGCGGACGCACGGAGCCACTCGCCGCCAGGCGGTGACGCGGCGTTCGTGGGGCAATGAAAAAATCGGATCGGGCGACGATGCCCGTGCTGCATCCGCAGGCAGGCGCAAACCCGCTGGTGCGACGTGACTCGCGTGGGACCGGGGGAGACGTTCGCCCTGCGATCGCCGTGCAACACGGCGGTCGTGGCGGACCTGCTACTGACCCGGCCGGCTTTGAGCGCGGCGAACCGGCGACCTGGCGCCTGCCGGACGGATCAACACATCTTGGATTGGTTTCGCATCGTTTCGCCTCATCGATCAGAGTGAGGGGAACACGATGCCTGGCGCGGTCGCCCCAGCATCGTGCGCTTTAGCCGTTGGTCACGCGGAGCAAGCTGCATCCCAGTCAAAAGCCGCGGACCAGGATCCTGAATGCACGGCTGGCCTGGTCACCAGCGGTTCGTGCGGAGTGATCTCTACCTATTCGGTGGAGTATTCCGGGTCAAGCGTAGGTTTGCTATTCCGCCGCCAAGATCGCCTTTGCCGGGCATGGCCGGCGCTGCTTGCAATTGCCACAGAAAGCGGGTGAGAAATCCGGGCTCTACGCAACCATGCGCGGGCATTCGTCCACTCAGCGAACCGACCCGTGGCCATTAGGGCGCGGAAGACCCTCGCCGGAAGCCCATCATGCACAGACTGATTCCCGCATCGTTCCCCCTCCTGCTCGCCGTTGCCAGCCCGGTTCATGCCGGGGAGGTGGACGGCTTTCACCTGTCCGGCAGCGCCCGCCTGCGCTTCGAGACGATCGACGACCAGGCGCGCGCCGGTTTCAACAAGTCCGATTCGCTGGTCAACCTGCGCACCCAGGTCATGGCCGAATACCGCGCCCGGCCCTTCCGCGTGGTCCTCGATCTTTATGACAGCCGGGTATGGGGCGGGGATGCCGGCACGCCGGTCACCACCGGCGAGGTCAATGCGCTGGAGCTGGTGCAAGCTTATGTCGCCGCCGATCTCGGTCCGGTGCTGGGCAAGGGCACGCGCACCGGCATCCAGGCCGGGCGGATGATGCTCAACCTCGGCTCGCGCCGGCTGGTCGCCGCGGACGACTATCGCAACACGACCAACGGCTACACCGGCGTCAAGCTGGACCTCGCCACGCCCGCCGGCACCACCGCGACACTGATCTATACCCTGCCCCAGGTTCGCCTGCCCGACGATGCTGCGGGGCTGCGCGCCCGCCGGGTGGAGTGGGACAGGGAATCGTTCGACCTGGTGCTGTGGGGCGGCCTCGTCGGCCATCCGCTCGCCCGGCGCACGGGGGCGCCGCCGGTGCGCGGCGAGCTGGCGTTCTTCCACCTGGGCGAACGCGACGCCCCGGGCCGCCCCAGCCGCGATCGCTCGCTGGACACGGCGGAAGCCCGCATCGTGGCCGAACCGAAACCGGGCCATGTCGATTACGAGCTGGAGGCCATGTATCAATGGGGCATGGCCAGCGCCTCGCTCGCCGCCGCCGCCCCCCACCAGCAGGTCAGCGCGACCTACTTCCGCATGGCTGCCGGCTATACCCTGCCGGATGCCTGGAAAACCCGCATCCTGTTCGAACTCGACCGCGCCAGCGGCGATGGCACCGGCCCGAGATACGGTCGCTTCGATCCGCTGTTCGGCATGCGCCGTGCCGATCTCGCGCCGGCCGGGCTCTACAACGAGATCGCGCGTGCCAACGTCGTGTCTCCCGGCGTGCGCGTGGAAGTCGCTCCCCCCGGCCGCCTCGACGCATTCATCGGCTACCGCGCGCTGTGGCTGGCAAGCCGCACCGATGCGTTTTCCAGCACCGGGGTGCGCGATGCGGCGGGCCGTTCGGGCAGCTTCGCCGGCCACCAGTTTGATGTCCGCCTGCGCTACTGGCTAATTCCAGCCCACCTCCGCTTCGAACTCGATGGCGTGCTGCTCGCCAAAGGCCGCTTCCTGCGCGAAGCCCCCAATGCCCCGCCCGGCCCCAGCACCCGTTACCTGTCGCTGAACCTGACCGCTTCGCTGTAAATTTGCGGCAGCTACTTCAGAAACTCCGGTTACGTTTCAACCTGAGGAAAAGCGAGGCTAGTCACCGGGCCGCTATCGGCTGCGGTGTTTGTAGGTCGCCATTCCGCATTGTCCGCACAAGGCCGATCGGGATCCATGACAAGAACGGCCCGCCAGGGAAGACCAAATTCATGACCGGCCAGCTGATCTCGGTGAACGGCGGCATCGGCGTCACCCGGTAAGCCGCGCATGGCGGTCGATTGGGATTTTTGACTGCGATGACCAGAAGTGGGAACCGGTTTTTGTCAATCAACAGGCGGGACCACCTCACCATGAACGTGGAGCTAACTTCGCGTACGACGCGGTAAATCTCGGTCGAGACATGCAGTCGAACGGTCCGGACGCGTTCGACTGCGGAATGGTCTGGTGACGGAAGCCGGGCACGGGTCTGGACATGGGAAGTGTGATGGGCAAGATTGCCCCGCGAAACCGCTGACAGAAGCCCGGACATCGGGCTCGGCGATGGTGAGAGGATATGCCAAATGCTGTCGGGTGAGAAGATCCTAGTCACCGGACCGGCCGGCACCATCGCTCGAAGCGTCGCAGAAAAACTGGCGCAAAACAACGAAGTTTGGGGCATCGCCCGCTTCAGCCGCCCGGAAGAGCGGCAGGAGATCGAGGCACTGGGCGTTACCACCCGTCGCGTCGATCTCCACACGCCGGATTTCTCCGAGTTACCACGCGATTTCACTTACCTCCTCCATCTCGCGGTGACCTACGACGTCGATTATGACAATGCGATCCGCACCAATGCCGAGGGAACCGGACTGCTGCTCGAACACTGCCGCAGCGCCAAGGCCGCATTGGTGATGAGCACGCTGACCGTCTACAAGCCGCATCCCGACCCTTGGCATGCCTTTCGGGAGGAAGATCCGCTGGGCGATGTCCTGGTCCCGTCGCTGGCGAGCTACTCGATCGCAAAGAATTGCCAGGAAGCGGTCGCCCGGTTCTGCGCCCGCGCCTTCAACCTGCCGGTGATCATCGGACGGATGGGTTCGGCCTACGGGCCGACCGGCGGGCTTCCCGTCAGCCATCTCGACGCCCTGGTGGCAGGCCACACGATCGAGCCGCGCTGGGACCCGCTTCCCTACAGCCCGATCCACACCGACGATATCGCGGAGATGATCGAGCCCTTGCTCGGCGCGGCCGGCGTTCCGGCGAACATCGTCAACTTCTGCGGTGACGAGGCGGTCTCGACCCAGGAATGGATCACCTACATGGGTGGTCTCGTGGGGGTGACGCCGAAGGTCGTGTGCAAGCCTTTCCCCGGTGCATCGCTCGGCTCGGTCGGCGATGTCAGTCGGCGCCTGGCGCTGACCGGCCCGTGCCGCGTCCACTGGCGCGACGGATTGCGGCGCGTCGTCGAGCAACGATACCCGGATCTCGTTGCCGGGGCACGATGAACGCCGCCCGGCATCGGCCGCCTTGGCCGGCTTTCACCAGACCATGTCGCAACCGCCAGAGCACAGGAGACCCATCGTGAGCACAGCCCATCCCCGACTGGCGGTCAGCACACTCAGCGCATGGAACTGGCCGCTCGGCCAGACGCTCGACTTGCTGCGCCAACTCGGCGTTGGCTCGATCGGCGTGTTCTATCGTCACGTCGGCAATGCCCCGGAAGCCGCGCTCGCTGCGTTCGCGCAGTCCGGCCTGACCTGTTCGAACGTCACTGCCGACAATGCGGGGATCAGCGCCCTGGCCCCGGCCGATGCCGATGGCCTGCCGATCTTGCGGGCGCTCAAGCCTTCGCTGGATTTCGCTGCCGCGCTCGGTGGCCGCCCCTGTTACTTCACCACCGGCCCGACTCCCCCGCGCATGCCGACCGACGAGGCGTTCGATTTGCTGGTGCCCGCCGTTGCCCCGATCAAGTCCTATGCCGACGAGATCGGCGTCCCCCTGGCGCTCGAGCACAACAATGCATCGATGCGGGATGCGGGCTTCGTCAACACCCTGGCCGACTGCATCGACTTCGCCCATGCGACCGGCATCGGCATCTGCCTGGAACTGCAGAACTGCTGGATCGAACGCAATCTCCCCCGCCTGTTCCGGGAAAACGTCGGGCGCTTCACCGTCGTTCAGATCAGCGACTATCTGGTCGGCGAGTCCAGCCGAATGAACCGGCGGGTGCTGGGGGACGGTTCGATGCCGCTGGAATGGCTGCTCGGGCTGCTGCTCGATGCCGGCTACCAGGGCATGTTCGAGATCGAGACCCTCGGCCCGGCGATCGAGGAGGAAGGCTATGCCGCCTCGCTCCGTCGCAGCGTCGATTGGCTGAACGAGCGCCTGCTTCGCTGGGGCGTGTGACGCCACTCCGGGCAAGCATTGCAGGGATCTGCACACCGCACAACCGAACAAGGGCCATGTCATGACCAGCATTCCGATCCGTTCGACCGCCCCCCTCGCGCCGGGTTCCCTGCCCACCTGGGAAGACCAGATCGGGAAACTGCTTCCGGTCGGGGAAAGGCTGCTGGAAAACTGGGGGCGACCCAACCCGACCGAGGAGGAAAAGCAGGACCAGTGGGTCCTCGGCCTCGCCATGCTGGCCAACGGCTACCTGGGCCACGTTTACATGGATCCCAAGCGCCCGGTGTTTGTGCCCTACTGGAATATCGCGTTCAACCAGGGCGGCCCCAACCCGGACTACATCTATAGCTATGCTGCCGTCGACCCCGAGGGCATCTATCGCATCAGCGGCTTCCGCGGCACCAACCGCTTCACGGAATTCTCGCAGATGCCGCATCGGCTCTGGCCGGAAATGCCCCAGAACAGCACCGGCGGCGGCGGGCAGATCACCAATGACCTCGACCAGCTCACGCTTGGCGAAGACGGCTCGTTCAGCGTGATCCTGAGCGGCGAGCGCCCGGCCGGCCACGACGGGGACTGGTGGCCGCTCGCGGAGCGCACCCATGCGCTCTACGTGCGCCGTTGCGCGTGCGACTGGCGCAACGAGATCGATTCTCGCATCGCCATCGAGCGGCTCGACCCGGTCGAGACGGCGACTTGGCCAGACGTCGCGGAACGTTGGAGCGAGCTGCCGGAATGGATCACCGGCATGGTATCGTTCATGACCGACCTGGTGCGCTGGTACAAGCAGCACCACCCCACCAACGGCCTCGAGATGTCGAAGAAAGTCGCGCAGCTCGGCGGCCTTCCCAACCAGTTCTACTACGACGGAATCTACGAGATAGACGATGACGAAGGCTTGATCGTCGAGGTCCCGCTGCCGACCAAGGTGTACTACTGGCAGATCCTCGTTGCCGACGACCGTTTTTGCACAGTCGACTGGATCAACCGCCAGTCGAGCCTCAACGACCATCAGGCACGGCTCGATTCGGATGGCAAGCTGCGGGTCGTGGTCTCCCGGCATGATCCGGGCGTGCCGAACTGGCTCGACAAGGAGGACAACAAGTGGGGCATCCTGCAGATGCGCTTCAACCGCGCCTGCGAGGCGCCGCTGGCCACCTGTACCCGGGTCAAGCTGGCCGACTTGCGCGCCCACCTGCCCGCCGATACGCCCGTCGTTACCCCGGAGCAGCGACGTCTCCAGCTCGCTCGGCGGCGGGAGGCAGCCCAATTGCGAACCTTCTGGTAACGGGCCTCAGCCGGTGCGAACGCCGAACCGCTCGATGTAGAAGGCATAGTCCGACCTGATCCCCTCCACGGTCAGGCCGAACTCCTCCGGCGAGTATGCATGGTCGCCATGGGCACCGCTGCGGTGCTGCCGCAGCCAGCGGTCCGCAGCTGCGTGCATCTCCGGCTTCAGCTCGATCCCGAGGAACGCATAGATGCGCTCCAGCGTGCCCTGCGGGTCCGCGTTGAAATCGTGATGGTGAATGTCGATGAACCGGTCCTCGCCGATCCGATCGCGGGTAGCCAGAGCCCGTTCGATGCCCCGGCGCAGGTGCATCGAGATATAAGGGCCGACCTCCCGGGGATCGTGGCGGGCGCTGGTCTCCGGCCCCCAAACGCCGCGCATTACCAGGCTGGTGTAGCTCGGCACCACTTTGGCCGGATCGCGGTGGGTCATGATGAAACGGGCATCGGGATAGGCGGTGAGCAGCGCATCGAGATGGAACGTGTGATGCGGCGCCTTGAACAGCCAGAAGCGGGACCCGCCACCGCTCTGCAGCAGCGCCGTAACCCGTCGGTGATAGGCGAACGTGGCACTGTGGTCAGCCTCGCGCCACCAGTCGAAATAGCCGAACACCGGCATGGTCATCTGCTGTGCGCCGAATTCCAGCCCGAGGATTTCGGTGTCCTCCACCGAGGCGTCGACCTCGTAGATATGCTGAGCGACGCGCCAGGGTTCCTCCAGGTAGATCTGGTCGATCGCGGCCTGGTGGGAGATGCGGCGCGGATCGGCATGTTCCGCTCCGGCCACCGGTGGGGGGACCGGTTCGTCCTGCTCCCACTGGCGAAGCGACCTGAACTGCGGATCGAGCGAGAGCATGTTGCCCAGCGCCGTCGATCCCGTGCGCGTCAGCCCGGTCACGATCGCCGGGCCGGTCATTTGCCGCTTCGCGATTTCGGGATGGAGGCGGTAGTGTTCCTCGATTTTCAGGCGATTTGCCAGGCGACGCCGGATAACCCCCAGTGCCGCCTCCCGGTCGGCCGCAGACAACCTGGCATTGTGCTCCAGGCTTTGCAGCAGCTGGCCCAATCCTTCGCGAAAGTTGCCCGCGCCGAAATCGGACAGTCCGGTCGCGGTTCGCGCATCGCTAAGGAGGTGTTCGATCGAAGGGTAACTTCCTGCGTTCGCCATATACTCGGTCCCTGATCATGTTCAGCTGTTCGTGCCGCTGGTGTCTGGGCGCTGAACCGCCAGGCTGTCAAACTCCCCCGAATTGATCGACGCCCCCATCCGCGCAAGGGCGGGTTCGATGATCCAGTCCGCGCCGCACAGAAACGGCCACCCGAGCTACCCTTCACCTCCAGCCTGGCCCGTACCGAACTATGCGATTCTGGCATGGACCATCTCGCCAGACACGCGCAGGAGGTCGGCCGCCTCACCGCCGCCGTCGAGCCTTTCACCGCCGACAAGGCTTCGGCCATCTCCGGGGTTACGCCCGAGGACTTGGGCGATTTCCTCGTCGCCGTGCGCAAGGATGGCCGGCTTTGCTCGGAGACTGGCACAGGCGTCAACATGTCGCGAAGGCAACCTCGTCGCCTGGCTCGGATGGGCCTTTGTGACCGCGACACAACACGCCTCGGAGGAACGCGCGGACAGGCAATGTGCTCGACGAGGCGGCATGTTAGAACCGGGCTGTCCCACCGCCTCAGCCCGTCCGCCCGCATTCGCCCGGAATCCACGCTCATGGGCGAAAATCGCCCAGTCAGAAACGCCACTCCCATTTCCGAATTGGCCGCGCATTGTCGCTGTGGCGATGACTTGCCCGCAGCCCCTCTACTCGACGGCAGCGGGCTGCATACCACGTAGATGGCCGGTATTTTCGCTGCCCGCGATCATTGTCGGCTCCGGGCAACTGTGGTCGATCCGCAAGTAGGACAGCGCCATGGTCTTGATATACCAGCGGCCATCACGCTTAACGTATGTCTCGAGATAATGGCCCCAGCCGTGGTGCTGAGTGCCATCTTCCCAGAGGTTATAGTCCTCGAGCGCCCAGACGCCGCAGGCAGTCTCGGGACCGGTGAGGTCGATCTCCGGCATATGACCCTGATGGACACTCTGCACCAGGGGCAGCGCACTGGCAAACGCAGCGAAGGCCGTGCGTCCGTGGTGAATCCCACTACCGACCCGCGCCAGGTCGACGACGCAGTCCTCGGCAAAGACTTTCGCGTAGCCATCCCAGTCCTTGCTGTCGAGAAATCGGAAATATCGCGCCTTCAGCTTCTTGATTTCTTCAATGTCGTCCATGACTGCCTCTCCTGCGGCGGTTTGTTCTGCATCGCTGCCGAATAGCCCGCAGCTGGCATATGCTCAGTCGTCCGGGCGGTCAGGCTGGCAGAGGATGTGCTGCCGGTCAATGCGGATGAGGGTCGCCCGATCGCCTGCCATTGCAACTCGTTGCGACGATAGAATAACGGGCGCGTCCATCCGATCCACCCTCACCGCAGATTCAGGAGATCACAACCGAACTGGCAGCGTCATTTCAAAGCAGCCTTATAGCTTGCCTTTATAACGCTCTCCCATCACCTCGATGTCCCCCAGCGTCCATAGGTTCGTGAGCTTGCGGTGAGCGATGCGCCACTTTCCGTCGTCACAACGGACGAGCTCGTCGTCATAAAGACCTCCCATTATCAGGTTGGCATCATCCTTGATATGAGAGGCGATATAGTAGGACCGCATCGTCGCGCGGCCACTGAGCAGTTCCACTGTCTGGTTGGTGGTGACGTGCTGGGTAGCGTCGAGATGAGCGATGGCGGCCAAGCCCTTGCCGATCGCGGAGGTGCCTTTGGCGTCCCCCACCGGTGTCGACCAGACACCGTCGGCGGTGAAGCAGTCCTGAAGAAGGGCGCGATCACGCATGTCGATCGCCGTTGCGTATGCCAGGCCCACCTGGACGATTTGGTGGTGCGCGAGCAAGGTTTCCAAGTCATCAATCATGGCGTCTGTCCTTTTCGGCATCCAGCACTGGTGGTTTTCTGGCGACCTCCATCGCGTCACGATGTGGTGGCGCATCCTCTCAATCCGCACGAACCGGAACGCTGGAAATTGAAGTAGCAGGCGGCCGTGAGCACGCTGCATCTTCTGTATATCCCGAAGGCAAATAGCACGCGCCGCTTATCGCTACTGTGCATCCAAGGGCTACCGGACGGTCACTCGAGTTGACTTACGCAATGTCCGAACCATGGAGGCCACCGATATCCCTTTCGGGGCCATAGTTGATAGGCAAAGCGCCGCTGGGTGGTGGTTCCGCGCCTGCCAGCACTAGATCCTCGAAAAGGCCGGCGCAGAAGGTTTGGACGTCTGGCAGGCTGCGATAACCCGTTTCGTCGTTGATCTCGTCCAGGTGGTCACGGATCAGTTCCGGGGTCAGATCCAAGGCCGTAAACCCGCGGGTTTCGGCCAGGAACGTGCGACTGACGTGGCCGCCGCCCGCATTGTAAATCGTCCTAGAGACGTTGCTGTCGGGGTGAAGCAGCCAAGCCGCGACCGGCGCGATGAGTTCGGGCCGCAAATATTTCCGCCACCAGGCCTCGGTCATTTCGGCCGTTTCGCCTTCGCCGAATGTCCCGCTCGTCATTCGAGTCCAAGCGGAGACACCGAGGAGATTGACGTCGATGTTGTGCGGACGACCTTCGAGATGGACTACATTCATCAAGCCGAGCATGCCGGTCTTGGCGACGGCGTAGGCGGTGAGACTGGATGTTCCGATCAACCCGCCAACAGAAGTCACGTATAGCAGTTTGCCAAAGCCCTGCGCGGTCATGATCGGCCAGGCGGCTTTCGTGAGATAGATCGCCGCGTCCAGGCTCACCGCCATGACTGCCTGGTAATCATTGAAATCCAGCACTTCGACCGGCGCGAAGCGAGCGATACCGGCGTTGTGCAAAATGCCGTCGAGACGCCCCCACGTCTTGATTGCGACCTCGACGGCAGATTGTGCGCCTTCGAACGTGGCGATGCTGACGGTGGACGCCACAGCCTCGCCACCGGCATCGATGATTTCCTGCACCACCTTTTCCGCCGGCGCCGCAGAAGAACCGGCGCCGGTGGGCGTGCTCGTGCCCACGTCGTTAACGACGACCTTGGCGCCGCGCGCCGCAAGGTAGCGTGCATGTTCGGCGCCTATGCCATTCGCTGCGCCCGTGACGAGGATCACCCGACCATCGAAGCGGAGCTCCGCTCGCGAGCCGGTTTCAGTTGCCATGACACGAAGCCTCGCGCGTCGCCATAAACGGAAGTCGGCGGTTTAACGCGTTTGGAGCGATTTGCGCATTCATCGATGCTTCTCCCACAATCTGAGTCAGGTGTTGGCGCGTAATCGACAAACGCGTCAAGCCGGATCACTCGCGTTCCGAGGGGATTGCACGCTCGGTCCGGTGATCTGTCCTATTCTGCGTGGACCGTCGACTATCATAGTCAGGATCACGAAGGAGAAATGGAATGGTGTACGGAATTCCCTGCGTGAGCCGCTACGGAACTGGCAATCGGTTAGCGCGCAGGGGTGCGCGTAAGCGGCTGGAGCGGCTAAGGATCGACCTGCTGATGTTGACGAGATCGAGCTGAAAATGGCAGCGTGGCACAAATTGTCGGCGGGATAGCAGGAAGGCCTGAGTCGCTCCAGGACCACCCGACGATCACTCATCGTACCGCCGCCTGAGCTGGCCACCTTTGCCGCCAGGTTTGGCATCGGCTTGAACATCGCTATGAATTAGAGTGCGATGAGAAAAGCGGGAACCGGTTTGTGTCAGTATATCGCACGAGAATAAACCTATAGCGTGATTGCATTGGTCAAGCCAATGTCATCACGCTCCAGCTTGCGCGTTTGATATTGTTCAACATCCCTGCAGTGCCGGCCATTGCCTGAACTTTGCGTTACGAGCACCTCTAAACCAACCGCATCTAGCTTGCATCGCGAGCCTTTGGTCCCATAGCCGCCCGTGGTCCAGCCAACACCTGACGGCGGCAATGCAATTGTTCCGCGATCACCGAGCGGTCCGGATACGGAAACACTCGTATCACCGTATCCGGGATCAGCCCAAGTGGAACCCGGCTTCGACCGCCAGGGACTGCCCCGTCGTGCGGCTGGCGATCGGCGAGGCAAAGTAGAGCACCGCGCCGCCGATATCGGCGGGCTCCACCCGCCCCAGCGGCGGCTCCTGCTGGGCACGGAGCGAGGGCGCCGGCCCGGTGGCATTCATCGCGCCGGGGGTGCCGACGCCGCCCGGTGCGATCGCATTGACGGTGATGCCATGTTCGGCCAGTTCAAGCGCGGCGTTCATGGTGAGGCCGTGAAGACCGTGCTTGGACGCGGCATAGGCGGCAAGCCCCGGCATGACCGCGAACGACGCCGAGGTTGAGGTGATGTTGACGATGCGCCCGCGCACGCCGCCGGCGATCATCGCCTTGGCGACCTCCCGCAGGCAGAAGAACGAGCCCCGGACGTTGACCTCGAACATGCGGTCCCAATAGGGGCCGGTCCCATCCAGCAGGTCGAGGCGATCCTGGACGCCGGCGCAATTGACGAGCAGCCATGGCGCACCAAGCAGGCCGGCAAGCTTTGTGATCGTTGCCGCAACGGCGGCTTCGTCCGCGATGTCGAGACTGCGGGCCAGGGCATCCCGCCCGAGACTGGCGGCGACGGCCTCTGCCCCGCCTTCGTCGCGATCGAGCACAACCACCCGCGCGCCGGCTTCGGCCAGCACTCGTGCGATTCCTTCCCCAATGCCGGAGGCGCCGCCAGTGACGAGCGCCACCCTTCCGGCGAGGCCAAACATCTCAGACAATTTGCTCAATCTATCCTCCCCACGCTCATCCAGCGCCCGGCGACGCCGACGGCCACTGCCTTTCCAATCGGGCCGGCATTAATCCCATTACAGCTTGAGTTCGGCGCGCGCGAGGCCATAGCTTTTGCACTTGAGCGGCTTCGCTAAGTCGAGTCAGCCATAAAATTAGCGGTAATTTCGGCAGCGGCTTGACCCGGCTTTTGACGAACCTCGACGAACCCAAAATTCCACGAAAAGCGCGCAAACCTGACGCTTTCCCGCGCCCACCCGCGTTCGTGGCAGTTCGTTGGTGTCCGTGCAAATTCAGTAAGTGGCGGACCTGTTGGGAGCAGGTTCGAACCATCTTACCGAAATGCTGCAAGAATGGAACACCGTCCTTCAGCATTCGAGCCTCGGTCACAAGCCAGCCAACAACGAGAATGAACGGCAGGACGGAGACGCCTCGTGCGGCGACCGTCGGGTCACCGTGCGGAGGCGCAAATCTGGCTGATCGGCGGCGCGCATGGCAAGAAAACCGCGCCCGGCCCCGTTTTCGCTTCGACTCACGTTCGAACAACGCGCCCGCTTGCTGGAGTTAGCGGGCGATCAATCGCTGGGCGGGTACATTCTGGAAAGGCTCTTCGCGCCCGAGCCCGGACCGGTCGGTCGCATTGGCGCGCGAAAGCGGGACAATGATTGGCAGGCTGTCGCGCAGTTGCTCGGCAAGCTCGGACAATCTCGCCTGTCGTCGAACGTCAACCAACTTGCGAAGGCGGCGAATACAGGCAGCCTGGCGGTAACGCCGGAAACCGAAGCCGCTTTGAACGAAGCGGCTGACGCTATTCGCGAGATGCGCCGGACGCTGATTGCGGCTCTTAACCTGGAGCCCGGTCCATGATCATCAAGGCATCGCAGCGCAGCGGCGGCAAGCAACTCGGCCTTCATCTCATGAAGACGGAAGAGAACGAGCATGTCGAAGTTCACGAAATCAGCGGATTTGTCGCCGACGATCTGATGGGCGCAATGAAGGAGGCATACGCGCTCTCGCGCGGTACCAAATGCAAACAATACCTGTTTTCGGTGTCGCTCAGCCCGCCTGCGTCAGAATTCGTGCGGGCTGAAGTCTTCGAAGGCGCGTGCGCAATGATTGAAGAGCGGCTCGGCCTCAAGGGCCAGCCGCGCATGATTGTATTCCATGAGAAGGAAGGCAGGCGGCATGCTCATGCGGTCTGGTCACGCATCGATGTGGATACGATGACGGCGAAGCCGCTTCCGTTCTTCAAGCGTACTTTGAACGCCGTCGCCAAAGAGCTCTACCTTGAGAATGGCTGGCGAATGCCGGACGGCTTTCGCGATCCGAAACTGCGCGATCCGCGAAGCTTCACGCTGGCGGAATGGCAGCAGGCGAAGCGCGCCAATCTCGATGCGCGGGAACTCAAGGCGACCGTCCAACAATGCTGGGAATCGGCGGACAGCGGTCCAGCGTTCGCGAAAGCCCTCGAAGAGCGAGGCCTGTTTCTGGCGGCGGGCGACAGGCGCGGCCATGTGGCGATGACCATTGACGGAGAAGCCTTCTCCATCGCGCGCCTGGTTGGAAAAAAGTCGAAGGAAGTTGTCGTCAAGCTTGGCGACGCGAAACAGTATCGCAGCGTTGCGGAGACGAGCCGCTATATTGGGGAAACCGTCGCTCCGCGATTGTCGCGCTTTATCTCCGAGGCCAAGCGTGTCGGCCACAATATGATGAAGCCGCTCAACGAGCGGAAGCAGGAGATGAAAGGGCAACACCAGCAGGAGCGGAAGCTGCTATCCGAAAAGCAGCGCGAGCGCAGTCTAGCTGAACAGCAGACACGCGCAGCTCGCGTCAGGAAAGGCGCGGCGGGCGTATGGGACATTCTGACCGGGCGGTATTTCAAGACCCGAAAACAGAACGAAATGGAGGCTTTCTTTGGCGTTCAGCGTGATCGCGCCCAGCGGCATGACCTCATCGCTGCCCAGTTGAAGGACCGACAGGGCTTGCAGCGCGAGATTGTCGCGCAGCGGGAAAGGAGCGCGAAGCAGATGCTAGGCCTTTACAAGGACGCCGCTCATTACCGTCGCATGTCGCGCGACGGCCAGTTCGACCGGGAAGGCGCAACGCGCGCCAAACCGTCCGCATCGCGAGGGCCGGAACTCGGTCGTTGATTTGCTCAAAGCTTATGATCGCTCGCGCACGTCAAGCACGATGTCGAATTCGTCGGGTTCTGCATCCGGCTCCTTGCAAGGCGTCGCCGTTGCGCGGGCGTCAAAAATGCGCGCGTCTTCCGGGCCTTCCGATGGCAGCCAGACGCCGATAACCGCCTCGCGAACTAGGAAATTTGAATTCTCAACGATGTTCCTGAAAAAGCTCGTGGCCGCATCTTCATCCGATGCGCAACCAAACACGGTCGATGGGTCTGCGCCCATTTTCGCGTCATACATGTCCGCGAAGTAGTCCTGGTGGGTGCCGACGATGGCAAGATTTCTTTTTCCCATTCCCTGTTTCCGTCAAGTGCGCGCAATGTCCGCCCGTTCTTTGGCACGTTTGAGATTCCCTGTCATGGGCGCTCCCAAGGGCCGTTTTGAAATTCGTTGTATCCGTGTCGGGATGGCTCTGGCGCAAGGCGCAGACGCAGTCTGCTGATCTTCTCCATTCCATTGCGATTGCCGGGCAATGCGCCTCAATCCGACGCGGATTCCAGCCTCGTCAACGCGGCCCATCGGGGGCGGCGCACAGACAAAGGAGGAATCCATGTTCAAACTGACCAAAAGCGATCTCGCCACGAAGTCCGACGCGCAACTCACCGCGCTCTTCAACGAGGCGAATATCAGCCTTGCCGCCGCCAACCCGGAGCTTGCGGTCAAGCAATTGCTTATCGCGATGATCCGGGCTGAAATCGCCGCTCGGCGCCCGCACTGACGGCAATGGAAGGGGCGCGTTAGCGCCCCTTCTTTTCGTCTTTGCTGTCCGCGATCCGCATCACGACGCGACCGTTTAGCGGAAGGGCGTTGAGGCAGAGCGTAAAGCCTTTTCCGTCGCGCGTTTGGAAGGCGACCCCGATGTCAGTCCAACGGGCGTTCTCGCCTTCGCCATTGACGGTGTAGAGGCGGTGGCTCGGCTGGTTGGTAGGGCGGTTGGCGTCGGTCATATTCGATCTCCTGTCAGTTTCCGAAGGACCATTCCCTCGGTTCATGGGGAGACAGGCGACGCGAAGCACGAAGCCGACGATCAAAGGCTGGCGCAAGCCACCCATGGTTCGGACCTGCACAAGCGCAGCGCGGAAGGGAGAAGCCTTGAACGTCGGCTGCTTCGCGGGAACAAACCCCATTTCAACAACCGCTGGACTGGTTCGGATGCGACAAACGGATCGACCCGACGCACGCCCCTAAAGCCCCCGAGCCTTTCGACAATGCGAGCTACGCCCGCCTGGTCGGTCAATCACGACCGCCATCAGACATGGAAAGGGAAGCTTGATGAACACCGCAGCATTCAACGCGGGCAAGAGGGACCGCGAACAGGACAAGCCAGCGCGGAACCTCGAAGGGTTCACGGCTGCCGAACGCGAAAACTACTGGCGCGGGCGGCAAGCGAGCGAGAAGAAGTAGCTTCCGCCTCGCCAAGGCGAAACGAAAGGCGTCGCCCTCGCGGGCGGCGCCTTTCTCTTTTGGTCGATGCGGATCACCACCAGCTATCGTAGATGACCGCTTTGCCCTCAGCGATTGCGGAGCGCGCAGCGGCGACGAATGCGAGGTCATCCTGGATTTCCGATCCGTCGCTCTGGCCGAAAAAGAAACCTGAGGTCGAGGGCAGTTCGCCGTTGAGGATCGCGAGTTCCAGTTCGTCGATGTCCCTATCGGTGAGTACGACTGGCTTGCAGTTAAACGTCGCGGCGCCGCCTTTCGCGATGTAGCGGTCCTCCTTGGCGTTTGAGTTTCGTCCGTTGGACAGGAGGCCAGGCGGCAGGGGATTGAGAGGCAGCGTCACTGCCAGCGGCAGGAAACGGTCAACACGGGAGCGGAACGCGAATTGATCGGGCAGGCTGTTGACGATGCCTTGCGCCTGCCAACGTCCCGTCTGAATCAACGGAGGAGGCCCAAACGCAGGCTTCGCGTGAACCTTGCGGACTATCGCGGTCAGCAAATCTTGAACGGCGCGATCTGGAAAAGGCGGCCCTCAGGCCGCCTCCTTGCGTTCGGAGTTGGCAAACAATCCGAGAAATTCGGCAGCCTTGTTCGCCGCGCTCGCTGCGGCGAAGATCGCCTTGCGGTCGGACTTAAGGATGCGAAGCCAATTGTCGATGTAGGCGGCATGATCAGGACGTGGTTCAGCGGTGATGCCAAGATCGCCGCAGAGAAACGCCGCGCCTAGTTCGGCAACCATCTCCTCCATCGCGTAGGCGTCATCGCCAAACCGCTTGCCGAATTCGCGGTCCAGGCGATGCTTCGCGCCAGACCAGTGAGTCAACTCGTGTAACAATGTCGAGTACCAACCTTCGGTTGCGCTGCTTGTCTGCGTTCCGACGAAGCGCGAGCGGTCGGGCATGGTGATGCTGTCGGTCGATGGACGATAGAAGGCGCGGTCGCCGCCAACGCCGATCTTGGCGTTCGTGGCGGCAATGAACGCCTCGGCTGCGTCGCACGGATCGATGATGTCTTCAGCATTGTCGATTTCCGGCACGGCATAGCCATCGACCTGCCCGACGTTGAACACATGAGAAGCGCGGGCCACGAAGCGACGCTCGCCGGTTTCGTCGTCGGATGCATTCGGCGCGCCGGTGTCCAGTTCTTTGTAGAAGATAACAAGCGAGGACTTCTCGCCCTTGCGGACCTGCGCGCCGCGTTCCTGCCACTGGCGATATGTGCCCCAGACGCCTTGAGCGAACTGCCATGCATCGGCGGCGGCCCAGAGAGCGACGGTATTAACGCCACGATAGGGCTTGCCGGATGCGATGTTGACGGGGCGATAGATGGCCGAACCCTTGCGGTGCCAGGGAAGTTGGACCTGACCGGCTCCGGATTCGATAGCCGCGACGATCTGGTTGGTGATGGCTTCGTAAACGTCGAAGCGCGATGAGGTGGAAGTCATGTCCTATCTCCTTTCGCTGTTCCTGAGGACGCGAAGGAGGAGGCTCGGGGGATTAGGCGGTCGGTCAGCCGACAGGCAAAACGGGGAACACGGGAGCGCAGCGATTGGAGCGGGCAGCCCGTTGACCGGACGACGCGCCGAGCCATCTTCGCGGCATTATCTCAGGAATGGCGGAAGGAGTTGACGTCTATAACCATCGCGGTTCGCGCACCCGCGCAACAAGCCAAGCCTTCAATAGCATCGGAAAATCCGTAGCCGAGGCAAGGCGTTGCATGACTGCCATAGCCGCGCGGGATTCAGGCGAACGGCGCCCGGCCATCCACAAATTGAATCGATGCGGCCTTGGCTTTCCGAGCCGAGTCGGTAGAAGGCAGTTTGGGAATTTATAAGGCGGAGTATTGGCATGGGGGCAGCGCGAAAATCAGCTTCGCTTAGGTCAGCTACGATTGCAGGCAGCTTTGTCGCATAGATTTTGATCGCCGTAACGGCAACTGCATCGTCGGAATATCATGGGCAATCTTCGCTTCATCGACCTCTTCGCTGGGCTCGGCGGCTTTCATCAGGCGCTTTCGTCGCGCGGCGCAGAATGCGTCTTCGCATCCGAACTTAATTCGGCGCTTGCCGATCTGTACGAGCGCAATTTCGCCATTCGGCCTGAGGGCGACATCAAGAAGGTGAACCTCGAAGCCATCGCCGGACACGACATACTCTGCGCCGGATTCCCGTGCCAGCCCTTTTCGAAGGCTGGCGACCAGAAGGGACTGGAATGTCCGCAGTGGGGCAATCTCTTCGACTATGTAGTGGAAATTCTGAAGCTCAAAAAGCCGCGCTATTTCATCATTGAGAACGTGCCCAATCTGATCCGTCATGATGGCGGCAAAACCTGGGCGATCATTTGCGAACGCCTGCAAAATATCGGCTACGACATTTCCTTCGCGAAACTCTCCCCGCATATGTTCGGGGTTCCCCAGAAGCGCGAGCGCGCCTTCATCGTTGGCGATTTGCAGGGGATCGACGGATTCAAGTGGCCCATCCCGAAAGAGTTGCCCGTCGTGAACATCAAAAGCGTCCTCGACGATGAGCCGAAGGACGCGTTGGCGTTGAGCGAGAACCACCTTCTTTATCTTAGGACGTGGCAGGAGTTTTTGGACGCCTTTCCGCTCAGCGTGGAGTTGCCGTCATTCCCCATCTGGGCGATGGAATTCGGAGCCGACTATCCGCTTCATGGCGAGACGCCTCATAAGCGAGGATACCGCGGCCTTGGCCGCTACAATGGGCAGTTCGGACAGGAACTGAAGTGGTTGCGGCCAGAGGAGACTTGCGCCGCGTTGCCGCCTTACGCGCGGACGAAGCTAGATCAATTCCCTAACTGGAAAATCGATTTCATCAAAAAGAATCGCGCGTTCTACAAAAAGCACAAGGATATCATCGACCCTTGGCTTCATAAGATCAAATCATTCGCGCCGAGCTTCCAAAAACTTGAATGGAATTTGAAAGGCGGCGAGCGAGATATATGGAAGCATGTAGTGCAGTTTCGCGCCAGCGGCATCCGGGTGAAGTCGTCTGACAATGCGCCCTCCTTGATCGCGATGACCACCAGCCAAGTGCCAGTTATCGCTTGGGAGAAGCGTTTCATGACGCCGAAAGAGTGCAGCAGACTTCAGAGCATGGGCGGCTTGAAGCATTTGCCCGACACGAAAGGCGGAGCGTATAAAGCTTTCGGCAATGCGGTGAACGTGGATGTCGTCCGGGCCATTTATGATGCGCTCGTCGGGCGAGATTCGAAGGCTGATGCGCTTCGGGATGCCGCGTAACCATGTCGCGGATCAGTTCGGTCAATATCCGGCCTGGCGTAAATGTCCTGTCGGTGCTTCCGCATCTCAATTACAAAGCCTGGTTCGCCCTTGCCGAGTTCGTCGATAACGCGATCCAAAGCAGCATTGATCGCAGGCGGGCTCTGATCGATGCGGATGGCAAGGGCTATGGGTTGCGCGTCGATATTGACTTCGACCCAGGCGACGCACGGATCACGGTCCGCGACAATGCGGCGGGAATAGCGTCGAGCGATTATCAGCGAGCCTTTCGTCCAGCCGAAATTCCTCCTGACGCGTCAGGGCTCTCGGAATTCGGCATGGGCATGAAAAGCGCGGCCTGCTGGTTCGCGCCGAGTTGGAGCGTCCGGTCAAGCGCACTTGGCGAGCGAACCGAACGGACGGTGTTTTTTGATATCGACAAAATCGTAACGGACAGCATCGAGGAACTGGACGTAGTGTCCGTCGAGTGCGCTGAAGAAAAGCACTACACCGAGATTCGCCTGGAGAAAATTCGGAAGTTTCCTCACGGGAGGACGATTGGAAAAATCAAAGAGCATTTAGCGAGTATATATCGGGTCTACATCCGCGACGGTTCGCTGGCGTTGTATGTGGATGGCGTTAAGCTCGAATTTGCTGATCCCGCTATTCTGAACGCGCCATACTATCGCAACGCGGATGGTCCTTCGGTTGAATGGAAGAAGGACATCGATATCGAACTTGGCGAGGGTAGGTCTGCGACAGGCTTTGTCGCTATTCGCGAGGTCGCAAGCACCCGCCTTGCGGGTTTTGCCCTTTTTCGCAGGAAGCGGCTGATCCTCGGCAGCGCCGACGAAACCTACCGGCCGGAAGATATTTTTGGCCGATCAAACAGCTACGCATTCCAGCGCATTTTCGGCGAAATCCATTTGCGGGGCTTTTCTGTAAGCCACACGAAAGATGGCGTAAAATGGGAGGAGAGCGAGGACGACTTTCTCCAAAAGCTCCGCAAGGAACTTTCGGGTGAGTCGTTGCCGTTGATCCAGCAGGCGCGAGAATATCGAACGAAGTCCGGCGCAAAGGCTGCGCGGAAGGAGGCGGCGGCGGCGCTGCAAAATACGGCTGAAGAGTTTCGCCAGACGACGAGTTCCGCCAACGACATTGGCGTGGAGCTCGGAAATGTTTCCTCCTCGGGCCACGGCGCGGGCGCGCCCGCCGATCCAGAACCGCAGGACATCAGCGCGAACGACCGAGAAGAGTCCCAAATTGGGTTTCAATTTCGCGGCGAGCCCTGGATCGTGAGGACTGAACTTTCCTATGCGGACGATGGATCGGACTGGCTGACTATCCGAAATCGTCCTTCGATCACGGATCCTGAGCCTCGGGAGATTCTCGTCCGCATCGCTATGTTGCATCCCTTCATGGCTCAGTTTCCGACGCTGGATTCGGAAGGGTTTTCGGCCATCTTGAAGGTGGCTTCGTCCATGGCGTTGGCGGAAGTAGCGGCGGCGGAACTCGGAGACCGTCACCCATCAGCCGTTCGCAGACTGACCAATGAAATTTTGAAAAACCATTTTTCGCGGCGGGTGGTAGATGACTGAAGGAACAATCAAAATCCTCGGCTCGCCTGTAGGCGGCGGTTGGAAACCGACGCAAGGCGAGGCGTTCTCCGGGCTATTGAATGCCAACTCATCGCTTTCGCCGGACGAGAAGGATCGCCTGGTTCTGGAGACTACCCAAATCCTGGCGGATTGCGTCGATCCCGGTTCAGGCGCCAACGCGAACACCGGGCTTGTCATTGGCTACGTTCAGAGCGGCAAAACCCTTTCCTTCACGGGGCTCACCGCGCTCGCGCGGGACAACAAATTTCAAATCGTGGTTCTGCTTGCTGGCACGACGAATAACCTCGTCGAGCAGTCGTTCGAGCGAATCCGCGTGGACCTTGAGATTGACACCAATCGGCAGTGGAAATTGCTGACCACTCAGCAAAAGGGTTTTCAGGCGGGCGAACTGGACCGCGTGAAAAGCGAGTTGGTCAAATGGCAGAGAGGCAATCCTCGGGCTAAAACGATCCTCATCGTCTGCATGAAGCAGCACCAGCATTTGCAAAATCTGGCGAAGCATCTCTCGCAACTCGATCTGAAGGGCGTTCCGACCCTGATCGTAGACGATGAAGGCGATCAGGCGGGTATTAACACAAAGGCGAAGAGCAACGAAGAGAGTACGACCTACGCGAGGATATTGGCGCTTCGGGACCGCTTCCCGCTGCATAGTTACGTTCTATATACAGCGACGCCGCAGGCCCCTTTGTTGATTAGCCGCATCGACACGCTGTCGCCTGATTTCGGCATGGTGCTCACGCCTGGCGATCAGTATGTTGGCGGTCAGGACTTCTTCTCGCCAGAAGGCCAGACCCGGTACATTGAAGCCATTCCCCTGTCCGAGGTGCCTGATCCGCTCGATCCGCCGACGGAACCGCCTAAGAGCTTGCAGTCCGCCCTTCGTGATTTCTTCATCGGCGTCGCCATTGGGCTGCTTGAAGGGCAGGACACCAAAGGCAAGAACCGCTCCATGATGATCCATCCGGCTGTGCCGAAGAACGATCATCTCATGTTCGCCCGATGGGTCAAGCAGACGCGCGATGAATGGTGCGTGATTCTGGAAGACGCAGCCCATCCAAACCGTCAAGGTTTGCTCGACGCATTTAGAGCAAGCGCAACGGCTCTCGCCAAGACCTATCCATCGCCGATTACCTTCGACGAGATCGAAGGTTGTTTGCTCGATGCGATTGGTTCGACAACGATTGCCGAACTCAATACCCGCGAAAAGTCACGCATCCCCAGCATCGATTGGAAGGGCGAATATAGCTGGATTCTGATCGGCGGGATCGGCCTTGATCGCGGGTTCACCGTAGAGGGCCTGACCGTGAGTTACATGCCCCGGTCAACCGGAGTGGGCAACGCTGACAATATTCAGCAGCGCGCGCGATTCTTCGGATACAAGAAGGCTTACCTGGGCCTTTGCCGGATTTATCTGACCTCTGAAAATATTGATGCATTCACTGATTACGTAGGACACGAAGAGTCGATCCGCTCTTCGATTAAGCGCAACCTTGAGGAGGGCAAAACTCTCAAGGATTGGCGACGGACTTACTTCCTCGATCAGTCGCTCAAGCCAACGCGTTCGTCGGTCATCCTGCTTGAGATGTACCAGTCAAAGGGGCGTGGCGGCTGGATTGCGCCGGATCATCCGCATGAGGACTCGGAAATCGTGGCGGACAACCGTGAAGCGGGGAGCGCCATTTTGAGCGCGTTCAAAATGTACCGCCACTCAGAGCCCGGATGGAACGACAATCAGGTCGTACCGGCGTTCAGCGACGCGATCCGGCTGGCCGACCTGTTGCCGTACTTTGGCAGGGTTCGCTACAAATGGCCGGACGATAATTTGCAGCATTCCTCTCTCATGATGATGCTCGGGCGTCTGGTTTCCGACGATCCGGACGCCACATGCAGCTTCTACGCCTTTTCCGGCCCTTGGTCAGGCGTGGACGCGATGCGCACGCTCAACGACGAGTTGCCCGCCAAGATCAAGAATCTATTTCAGGGCTCCAACGCCCGGACGAACTATCCCGGCGCGCGCCAGCTTATTTCCCAGAGCGACGTGACGTTTCAGCTCCACCGCTACGATCTCCAAACCGGCGATAAGAAGCGCAAGCTGCGCGACGTGCCAGTCTTCGCGGTCCATTTCCCCGATCACCTGATCGAACGGGTTTGGGTCGAGCGGTAGGGGTGCTCTTCAAGGCCTACCTTTCGCTTGCGAGGAACTTTCCGGCTGGCTGCGACGGTCTTTTCGGCGAGCGGTTAGGCGGCGCGCCTGATTTGTGGCTTGCGGTCGATGCGCAAGGATTTCCATCCCTGCTTCTCAAATCGCAAGCGTCAGACGCGCGCAGCGATATCGAGTTGCGGTTCGTTGGCGTGCGTTTCTCACGGGAGTGCGAAGTCACGACTGCCGCCGGAGGGTCAGCGCGCGGGGCTTACACGGTGGTCCGTCTCGAAGAAAATGACCCGGAGTTGGTGCGGCTCTTCCTGCGACTGATGGAGGAGGCCTTTTGCGGCGAGCATTCTCCGCAGAGCAATCGAGAAATCGGCGAGCGCATCTTGGAACTCGCCAACCTCTTCCGTCAGGCTGAAACCTCGACGAAGGATATCATCGGCCTGTGGGGAGAATTGCAGGTCATTTCCGGCGCAGCTTCGATTGAAGGGGCGACGCGCTGCTGGTGCGAACATAAGAACGCGAAATACGATTTTGTCTGCGACGGGTTCGCGCTCGAGGTCAAATCGACGCTTAAGACGCGCCGGGAGCATCGCTTCTCGTTGGAGCAATTGAGGCCGCCGGGCGGCGATCTACCCGTGTTCGTCGCCTCGGTGCAGGTCGTGCAGGCTCAAAGCGGCAAGGCCATTTTCGAACTGATCGATGGAATCCTCGGCGCTATCGAAGACAAGGATTTGCGGATGGCATTCCTTGGCCTGTGCCTCACGAAAGGCGGGGAGGACATCTACCGGAACCAGATGCGCTTCCAGTTTCTCTCGCGCGACGCCGGAGTGGCGTTGTACGACGCGAACGATGTTCCGGTTCCGCACGTTGTTGCCGGAGAGCCGATTTCAAACGTGAAGTTTGACGTCTGCCTCGATGCGCTTCCTCATCAGACGGGAGCGGCTCGAAGTCGGCTCCTGGCGATGACGGGTCCGGCATGATCGGCCATGGGGGCAAGGGGAACGCGTAGTTCCCCTGTCGTGGTTCAGGGCGCGAAAGCCATGACGGCATCCAATCCGCGGAGGGTTGGTAGAGGGTGTCCAGAGGGGCAGTGAAGCGCTACTTTGGTCTTGGGGGTGTCGGGGGGAGCAGGAACGCTCCTCTGACTGGCGATGCAACGGCCAAGCGTTGCTGCGGCGGAAGCGGCTCTGACCGAAAGGGAATGAGCCTTGCGATCCGTCGCTGGCCGGAGGGGATGCAACGGGGAACGCGCAGCGGGTTCCCCTTGCCAAGATGCGCGTGGGTAGTACCCACCGCACATCTTGCGGTCATCGGAACGAAGACGTTTTTGCCTGGAGTCAACACATGCGAGTTGTGATTTACGCCGAGGACCTGAGCGGACGCAAGGACGACGGCTATTACACCAAGCCTGACGTTTCGGCGGCGCTCGACATCTTTTTCAAGTCGGACGACGAGCAGAATTTTTACGACTCCGATACCGAAGAAGTTCTCACGCGCGCGGAAGCCGAAGAGCTGTTTCGGGAGGATGGTCGGCTGACTTTTTACAACGGCGAGGGCGAAAAGGTCGTGATCGCGCTCGACCCAAGTTCAAAGGACTGAGGGTCGGCCGTAACGCTCTATCCCGCTATCGCCCCGCCGGACCATTGAGCGGATGGGACATGGGCTTCCTTTTTTCTGCAAGGAAGCGTCCCGATGATCCGCGTCACGCCGAACGACAGTCTGTCATTCACCGTCCAGTTCGACCCTTCCATGGCGGACATTCTGTGCGAAGCGTCGGGATGGGGGTCAACAGCAACCGTCTTAGAAACAATCCTTTCCAATGCGTTGTTCGGTCAATCAATTCCCCCTCGACCGCCAAGTGAATGCGATGACGATATTCCATTCTGAGGGGGAGCGGCGCGCCGCTTAACCCCCCGCATCTCCGTCGCCGTTGATCGATCAGCAGCAAGGCGATTTCGCCTTCCGGAGAACTCATATGCAGCCCGAACTTCCCAATTTGCCGCCAATACAGCAGGCGTCGTCAAAGCCTGACGTGTCTGCTTTTCAGCAACCCACCGCCCCGCCAAACCGCAATGCGCCTGTCGGCACACGTCGCCTCCGCCAGTTCATGTCTTACGCAAGTGGAGCGAGTCTCGGCTTCATTCTGCTGATCGTCGCCGGTCAGGCGGTCCTGAAGCCGGGCTTGCGTCCCACCGACATTGCCGCGACCATGGAAGCACAAGTCGAACTCGGCCTGTTCAATCAGCGGCTCGGTGGTCAGCCGGGCGAGATGACGCTAACCGAGGATCAGTACCGCGCGAAGATCGCCGAAGCGGAACGCACAGGCGCGGCGCGGGCAGAACTAGGCTATCAGCAAAAGTTCGCCGCCGTTCAGGCGGACCGCGAGCGCGTCGTGTCGGCCTACGCAACTCTCTACCAGCGGACCAACGCCATTGCCCAGGCCGGGCTTCAGATGGAAGCGCAAGCGCAGCAGTTCCGCCAGCAGCTTATCGCGATGACCAACGGTGGTCGTTCGGTCGTCATCGGCGCAAAAGACATATTCTGCGGCCTGGGCAGTGCGGAGGCTTGCGACTCCGCCCGCGAAGATCGCCGCACGATGATTGAGGAGGGCGATGAGCGGACACGAACCGACCTCGGCGCAAGGATCAGAGAATTGATGTCCGGGATCGACGATCCCGCAGCTTTCACGGTCCACGACGACGAACGCCGTCACGGCGTTCCGGCGATCCAGCGGTAAATCCGTCATCGCCTACCTTCCATCCGGCGCATCTCAAGATGCGCCGGATTTTTGTTTATCCGTTTCGAGTTGCCGCCATGTCGATCTTTGAAGATTTCCCGCGCGGACGTCCCGGCGACGCCTCGCGCCACGATCCATTGGGCACCGCGCATTGGCGGACCGAATTGCCGGAGTGGTGCGAAGGGGCATTATGGCTCGGGCGCGACGATGAAGGGCGCGGCGTCGGCTATGCCGATGACCGCCATATCGTGACCGTGGCCGGGTCGCGCGCGGGCAAGGGGCGGTCCGCCATCGTCCCGAACGCATTGCTCTGGCCGGGCAGCGCATTTTTCATCGATCCGAAAGGTGAAAATGCGACGCTTACCGCCGCCAGCCGCGCAAAGCGCGACGGCCACTTGGTTGCGGTGCTCGATCCGATGCGCGTAGCGAAGGTTCCGGATGCGCTTCGGGTGTCTTTCAATCCGCTCGATATCATCGATGGCGACGATGACCGCGCGCTCGATCTCGCCGCAGCCATCGGCGACGCCGTCATGATCGGAAGCGGCGACGGCCGGGACGTGCATTGGACCGAAAGCGCGCGGCAGCTTGTCGAAGCCATCATCCTTGACCTGCCCCCCTCTGTCTCCCTCGATCTGATGTAGAGTCTGCCCCAACGAAGGAGCAGACGAATGAGGAAGAGCCGATTTTCCGAGGAACAGATAATCGGGATGATCAAGGAGCAGGAGGCGGGCCTGCCGACGGTTGAGGTTTGCCGCAAGCACGGCCTCAGCCCGGCGACATTCTACAAGCTGAAGGCGAAGTATGGCG